>OGKS01000031.1_pt1 | contig 62539 bp, 77 predicted proteins | sample 1572491 | NCBI WGS metagenome assembly OGKS01 (sample SAMEA2582153, study PRJEB24529) | metagenome | biome: Human gut stool | place: China | collected 2011
CAGTTGTAGCTAGCATCCGAGTCCGGGGCGGGCAGCCCTTTCTGCGTGGATTTTAGAACAACTATTTCACTAACTTTCAGTTTAAAAAACTATTTTTATCGTCGTGCCTTTTCCCGGTTCACTCTCCAACTCCAGATTTGCATGGCTTTTAGCGATGATATGCTTCACAATTGCCAGTCCCAGTCCGGTGCCGCCGGTGGATTTGGAACGGCTCTTGTCCACGCGGTAAAAACGCTCGAAGATCCTCTCCTGGTGTTCCTTGGAGATCCCGATTCCGGTGTCTTTTACGATCAGGTAAGTATGGTCCTCTCTGGCATAGGTCTGTACATCCACGCTTCCTCCCAGGTTGTTATACCGGATAGCATTATCGCACAGATTGTATAGCAATTCCTCCATCATCTGCCGGTTCGCCGTTACGTAGCACTCCGTACCGGAGAGGGCAATCGTCACATTGTGTTTCTCGGCACTCATGGAGAGCATTTCCACACAATTCTGTGCCATCTCATGAAGATCCAAAAGCTCCGTATCCGCTTCCCCTTCCGTGCCATCCAGCTCTGACAAGCGAATAATATCATTGATCAGTGTAAGCAGACGATTCGCGCTGTTATGAATCCCGTGAGCAAAACGCACCGTATCCTGTTCGGAAGCCATTCCGGTCTCAATCAGCTCCGCATATCCTGAAATAGATGTCAGCGGAGTCTTCAGTTCGTGAGATACATTTGCACTGAATTCCTGACGCATTCTGGCATTTTTCATAATGTCCTCATGCTGTTTGCGGATCATGACCATGAACGGTGTCAGCTCCTCATAGGTCTGCATTTCCGTACACTCACCTATGTTCTCTGCCAGTTTTTCAATGGGGGCGATCAGCTTCGCGGTCAGCACTTTGGCCGCCACCATGCACAAGATCAGCAGCACTATGAAAATACCAGCCATCATAGGCAGTGCCTGGCTGAAAATGCTATAAATACTCCTGGCATCTTTGGACAGACGTAAGATACTGCCATCTGCAAGCCGGATGGCATAATAAAAAGTGGACCGGGATAACGTCTCGGAATTACGGACCGCCTCGCCCTCTCCGTCCTGCATGGCTTCCCGGATCTCGGGTCTGGAAGAGTGGTTTCCCATGGCCACGGAATCCGCTTCATTATCATACAATACCCGGCCGTCACTGCCAATGATGGTCAGTCGAAGATCCGATTCCACCGGCACACCGCTTTGCTCAATTTCCTCTACGGAAGAGCAGTTGCTCAGCAACAATCCGTAGCTTTTCAGATCCTCCAGTACCTGTCTGCGAAACAGATCATAATAGACCACTGTGATCAATACCATCGTCAGCAGAATCGTCACCGTGGCAATGAGAATCATCATTTTGTTAATCTTTTTCTTCATCTTCTGTTACGCTTTCTCACCGTTCATAATGTATCCCACATTACGTACCGTCTTGATTAAGCTGCCTTCTTCCTTCAGCTTCTGACGCAGAGTCTTGATATGCATATCCAGCGTTCTGGACTCTCCCTCGAAATCAATCCCCCACACCCGGTCTAAGATCAGTTCCCTGGTAGTCACGATACCGGCATTCGTCATCAAAAGCTTTAACAGTTCATATTCCTTGTAAGTCAGTTCCACCGGCTCCTTACCTACCATCACGGAATGTTTCTCTCTATCCAGCACAATATTGCCAAGCTTCAAAATCTTATCTTTGTCCTGAGTCTTCTGACTTCTCCGAAGCATTGCTTTGACCCTGGAGATCAGTTCCATGACACCGAAGGGTTTCGTAATATAATCATCCGCTCCCAGATCCAGGCCTTTCACTTTATCGATCTCCGTGGTCTTGGCCGTCACCATGATCACCGGCACCAGTACTGTATCCTGTCTGGTACGAAGCTTTTTCACGATACTCAGTCCATCCTCATCCGGCAGCATGATATCTAACAGGATCAGATCCGGTGCTGTCTCGTTCAATGCTGCATAGAAATCTGTGGCGGAGTCAAATCCTTTTACCTCATACCCTACATTGGTCAACGCAAAGGTCTCAATCTCCTGAATGTTTTTATCATCTTCTACTACATAGATCAATGCCATCTCACAGCACTCCTCTCTGACTGTGCTTTCTCTTCTTAACTATACCTCTGTAAATCCTTACTCCGCAAGTAATTTTGCATTCTTTTCCATAACACGATCCTGCTTTGTGGGAGGTAACTGGTATTTTTCACGACATGCCATCACTTTACCCTGAAAATCCAGATTATCCTCCTGGCGCAGTTCATCCAGATAAGCATGCGTATCGAATTCATCTTCATTCACCTGTACCAGGCAGACCGCAATGTTGGAGCAGTGATCACTGACACGTTCAAAGTTCGTGATCACATCGGATAAAATAAATCCCAGTTCAATGGTACATTTTCCCTTGCGAAGTCTGCGCACATGACGCTGTTTCACATCCAGGCTCAATCCGTCAATAACCTCTTCCATGGGTTCTACCTGTCTTGCCAGGTTCAGGTCTCCCTTTATAAAGCTGTTCATGGTAATATCCAGAATGTCATGTACCGCTCTTTCGAATACCTTCAGTTCTTCCTGTGCTTTATCGGAAAAATCCAGTTTTTTGTCATACATTTCCTGCGCAGCTTCTTTCACATTGCGGGCATGGTCGGAAATCCTCTCAAAATCACCGATGCAATGTAAAATAGTGTTCAGCGTCTCGCTGTCTTTACCGGACAGCTGTCTGGAACTGAGCTTCACCAGATAAGTGCCAAGCTCATCCTCAAAGCGGTCCACATCTGTCTCCATCTGTGCTACCTGCTCTGCTTTTGCCACGTCATACCCCTGCAGTAATTCCATGGCGAGGTCCATTGCCTTGCGGGATTTGTCCGCCATAACAGACGCTACCTGTCTGCTCTGTTCTACCGCATAGGCAGGTGTATCCAGGAATCGGGGATCCAGAAGGCTCAGTGTCTTGTCTGTCTCAGACATTTCCTTCACATCTTCATGCGTAGGCAGTGTCAGGCAGGCAAGCTTTACCAGTCCATTGGAAAATGGCAGCAATACCAGCGTGGCAGCAACATTAAAGCAGCTGTGGACCACTGCAATGCCGAAGGGGGTTGCCACTTCTCCCAAAAAAGCAAAGGGATGAATGGCATTTGCAGTATAAAAGATTCCAAGGAACAATATCGTTCCGATAATATTGAAATACAAGTGGATCAGTGCCGCACGCTTTGCGTTGCGGGAAGCACCGATACCGGAGATCATAGCGGTAACACAGGTACCGATATTCTGTCCCATGATAATGGGAACTGCTGCGCCGAAGCTTACCGCTCCGGTCATGCACAGTGCCTGCAAAATACCTACAGATGCGGAAGAAGACTGGATCACCGCTGTGAGAATGAGTCCTGCCAGCACACCAAATACGGGATTTTGGAACTTGATCAGCAGATTGGTAAACTCCGGTACCTCTGCCAGAGGTGAAACTGCTGCGCTCATGGAATCCATGCCAAACATCAGAATTGCAAAGCCCACCAGGATGGTTGCCGCATTTTTTAATTTATCTTTATGGGAAAACAGTAAAATACCCACACCCACGATTGCCAGAATCGGCGAAAAAGAACTGGGTTTGAGCATACGGATCCAGAAGGCATCACTCTCAATGCCTGCAAGGCTTAAGATCCAGGAGGTCACCGTGGTACCGATATTGGCGCCCATGATAATGCCCACTGCCTGTTTCAGGCTCATAATGCCGGAATTGACAAAACCGACTACCATAACAGTGGTAGCGGAGGAGGACTGGATCACGCCGGTGACCACCGCACCCATCAAGACTGCCTTGATCGGGTTGCTGGTCAGTTTCTCCAGGATACGCTCCAGACGTCCGCCGGATGCCTGGGACAATCCATCCCCCAGCAGATTCATTCCGTATAAAAACAGTGCAAGTCCTCCTACCATCTTCAGCAAATCAAAAAAGTCCATACTCTAATCCTCTCATTTTACATAACATACTTTACATTTTCGGTTTCTATCTTCACTTTATCTTGCTTATGTAAAATGCAATATCTTCGAATGTAAAATTTATGTAAAATTGCAACGATGCAGAGCCATGAACTATTGCTCTATGCTCGTCAGATGCTGGCATCTGTAAGAGCATATGACAATAGTTCTTTGGCGAGCACGCCTCAATTCGCAAAAGTAAAGCCTCGCAGAGGCGATTTTGCGAATTGAGGCGCTGCATCGTTGCCGGGATCGTCGAATCCTAGTATAATTTTACCCCTTCCATGTCTCCGGTCATACGGAAGATCGCCCACTGGGCAATATTTACTGCATGGTCGCCTACCTTTTCCAGGTACTTTGCCATCATCAGATAATCCACTACGCGGTCGGCATCCAGATTCTGTTCCCGGATGGCCTGCATCATCTCTTTCTTCATATCGTTAAAGAGGTCGTCCACCACATCGTCATGCTCCACAACTTTTTGGGCATTCGCTTCGTCTCCCTCCACGAAAGCCTCCACGGAATTATGGATCATATCCTTTGCCTCTTCCATCATTTTCAGAAGCAGCTTTTCCTGTTTTCCTTCAGCATTCATATTCCCCATCCGCAGATACAGCTCCACCATATCTGCCACATGATCACCGATCCGCTCAATGTCTGTTACAACCTTCAGTGCTGCACTCACCAGCCGCATATCTCTCGCCACCGGCTGCTGTCTGGTCAGCAGACTTAAGCACATAGCTTCAATGCTTCTCTGCATATCCACCATCTTGTGATCCGTATCCAGCAGAGTCTTTAAAATATCCTCTTTGTTCTCCCGGATTCCATATAACATATGGTCATAACTGATCTCCGCATGTTCTCCCATCTCCGATACTTTATTTTTCAAAGTCTCAAGATCCTGCTCAAATAATACTCTGGGTGACATCTCCCATTCCTCCTATCTTTTCATTCAAAATCAACCAAACCGTCCGGTGATGTAGTCTTCTGTCCGCTTATCTTTGGGTCTTGCAAAGATCTCGGAGGTTGCATTCTTCTCGACCACTTCTCCTACCAGGAAAAATGCGGTGTCATCCGATACGCGGGCTGCCTGCTGCATATTGTGGGTTACGATGACCACGGTGTACTTTTTCTTCAGTGTCTCCATCAGTTCCTCAATCTTCAATGTAGAAATTGGATCCAGTGCAGATGTCGGTTCGTCCATAAGCAATACCTCCGGGGATACTGCCAGGGCTCTGGCAATACACAGTCTCTGCTGCTGTCCGCCGGACAGACCCAGTGCGGATTTATGCAGACGGTCCTTTACTTCTTCGAAGATAGCAGCACCCTGCAGGGAACGTTCCACGATCTCATCCAGTTCCTTTTTATTCTTGATGCCATGCAGTCTTGGGCCATAGGCGATATTGTCATAGATAGACATAGGGAAAGGATTAGGCTGTTGGAATACCATACCCACCTTTTTACGAAGCAATGTGGTATCTACCCGCTTATCGTAAATGTCCTCTCCGTCCATGATCACTTTTCCTTCCACTCTGCAGCCGTCCACCAGATCATTCATCCGGTTCAGGCAGCGCAGGAAAGTGGATTTGCCGCAGCCGCTGGGACCGATAAATGCGGTAATGGCATGGTCTGCAATCTCCATATTTACATTTTTCAGTGCGTGGTTCTCTCCGTAATGGAGATTTAAGCTTTCCACGGTTATTTTACTGTTAGCCATAAGGGTATCTCCTTTTTGTGATTTCTCTTACTCTCGTCTCAATTTATTTGCTGCCAGCTTGGTCAGCAGATTCAGGATCAATACAATAACAATAAGAACACATCCGATTCCAAATGCGTTGTCATATTGTCCCTTCTGCATCTGCAGATACAGTTCGATCGTCAGGGTTCCGCCGGACTCCATTGCCTTGTGGGCCAGCTTCGCCAGATTGTCCCCGAAAGCCCCAGTGAACTTCGGCAGCTTATAATCGCTTCCCGCGGTAAATAAGAGTGCAGCGGATTCTCCCACGATACGTCCCAGTGCCAGGATGATACCGGTGACGATACCCGGCATGGAGGACGGCAGAAGGATGGTACGGATCATATGCCATTTCGTAGATCCCATTCCCAGCGCACCGGTACGATAGCTGTCCGGCACGGTACGCAGTGCTTCCTGCGTATTTCTGGTGATCAGGGGCAGCACCATCAGTACCAGGGTAAAAGAACCGGTGAGCAGCGAGTAACCGAATCCCAAAGTCTCTCCGAAGAAGATCATACCGAACAGGCCGAAAATGATAGAAGGAATACCGGACAGGATCTCGGTGGTAAATTCAATGAGGGAGACCAGCTTGCCGGGTTTGGCATATTCGTTCAGGTAAATAGCGCTTCCCACACCAATGGGGGTTGCGATCAGCAGAGTGATCACGATGATGTACAGAGTATTTAACAGGTTGCCGGCAATACCCGTGGTCTGTTTTCTGGCACTGGTCACAGTCGTTAGAAATGCCCAGTTCACGGTGTGAATGCCTTTCACAAAGACATACAGGATAATTCCCAGCAAAAGTGCCACCGCCAGTGTGGCGGAGATGTAGATAGCTGTCAATAGCAGTATGTCAGTGGGGCGTTTTCTTTTTACATATAAGGTGTCTTTATCCATTGTCGTCCGCCCCCTTTTTCAGTATTTTATTCAGCACTACATTAATGATCATAATGAATACAAACAACACCAGTCCGATGGTAAACAACACCTGTCTGTGCAGTCCGGAAGAATATCCCATCTCGCTGACAATGGCTGTGGTCAGGAATCGCACGGAGTTAAAGGGCAGGGGTGCATTCACGCTGCTGCCGGATACCAGTGTGATAGCCATAGCCTCTCCGATAGCTCGTCCCACTCCCAGAACGATAGCGGTCACAATTCCGGATTTGGCTGCCGGAAGGATGGACCGGAAAATGGTCTGCACATGAGAAGCTCCCAGTGCCAGGGAGGACGATTTTATTCCGGCGGGAACGGCACGTATGGAAGTCTCGCTGATATTGATCACCGTAGGCAGGATCATAATCGCCAGGACGATCACTGCGGACAACAGGTTCGCACCTCCGGTGAACTGGTGTGTCGTGGATCCTTGGAAGATCAGTCTTTCTAGTTTATACATGAGAGGATTCAATAAGTAGATTCCCAACAGTCCGTAGATGACGGAAGGGATGCCGGCTAACAGTTCTACCGCAGGCTTTACAATGGCTGCCAGGGGCTTAGGTGCCACCTCTGCCAGAAATACCGCTGTCAGTACGCCGATGGGTACACCCAGTAAAATTGCCAGTGTTGTACCAACGATAGAAGTCAGGATAACCCACAGAATACCGAATTTCGGCTCTGCCGCCGTCGGCATCCATTCGGTGCCGAACAGGATCTCTCCCAGACCCACTTTTAAAATGGAGGGGGTACCGCTGATGATCATATATAAGGTAATGGAAACTACCGCCAGTACGGCGAAGAAGGCACAAATCGTAAAGACTATTTGTGCCACAGTTTCCACTACCGCTTTGTTTTTTCTGTTTCCCATTACGGAAGAGTGTGTTTGACTATTCATCGCTTTTTCCTTTTCTCGATTCCGAAACTTACTTTACAGTGATCAGACCAACTTCGGAAGCGATCTGCTGTCCTTCATCGCCCATTACATAATCGAACCATGCCTGTACCAGATCGTTCTGCTCGGAGATCTCACCTTTGGTAGCCATTACGAAGGGTCTGCTTAAGAAGTAGTTACCAGCCTTGATGTTCTCTGCGGTAGCCTCTACGCCTTCCAGGGAAAGTGCCTTAACACTATCATCCAGTGCATCCAGGGAAGCGTATCCGATAGCTCCGGGAGTGGATGCTACTTTAGCGATCACAGCACCGGTGCTGTCCAGTTCGTTTGCATATTTGCAGGCATCCTTCAGGTCAACCAGCTCTTCAAAAGCACCTCTGGTACCGGAACCTGCCTCACGGCCGATCACGATGATAGGCTCATCTGCGCCGCCGACTTCTTTCCAGTTGGTAACTGTGCCATTGTAGATGTTCGTCAGCTGCTCTTTGGTCAGATCTGCTACTTCATTAGCAGGATCTACACATACAGCAATACCGTCAATTGCTACTATGTTCTCTGCAACGCCTGCTGCCTTTTCCTCATCCTTTAAGCTTCTAGAAGAGTTGCCGATATCGGCAGTTCCGTTGGTAACAGCTTCGATACCTGCACCGGATCCTACGAACTCAGCAGTTACGGTTACATCAGGATATTCTTCCATGAAAGCTTCGCTCAATGCATTGGCTAACTTCTCCATAGAAGTACTTCCCACCATGGAAATGCTGCCGGACAGATCTGCGGTGGTTTCAGCAGGTGCTGCTTCACTGCTTGCTGCCACAGTGCTTTCTGCTGCGCTGCTCTCTACTGCGGAAGGCTGTGCTGTGGTTGCATTACTGTTGCCGCATGCAACCAGTGTGGTTACTGCCAATATTCCTGCTCCGATCAGAGCTAATAATTTGCTGTGTCTTACTCTCATAATAATGTCCTCCATGTGTTTGTTTTTCTTTCTCTTGATTACGCAATCATACTAACATGGAGGAAATTCACATAATATCACAGTCCGGTAATTTATTTGTAAGAATTAGGTAAAAAGGTGAGCCGTCAAAATGGCGACGGATGCGTAGCAGACGCTTTTATGAATGCAGCGTGGGCTGAACGTAAATCAGATGCTCTCCAGAATGCCGTCAGCAATTGCCCGGGCAATCTCATCAAACCGGCTGTCAAAGAGTTCATTGTCCGCGTCCGTATTGATAAATCCCACTTCTACCAGCACTGCCGGCATATTTGTGCTGTTCAGCACCACCAGATTCGGTCTTTCATTCACTCCCAGATTCACGAATCCCACCTGCTCCAGTCCGGCATTGATGTTGTACGCCATCCTGGCTGCCGCCCCATAGCGGTTGTAGACCAGACTCTCCACTCCGCTGTACTGGTTCGGATAAGGACTGGAATTGCGATGGATCGAGACAAAATAATCTCCTCCCACCTCATTTCCCTCCTGCGCCTTCTGATAAGGAGACTCGTAGATATCTGTGGTCCTGGTGTAATACACATCCACTCCGTTTTCTTCTAAGATGCTTCCCACCGCCAGTGTCAGCGCCAACGCATCCTCACTTTCTTTTCTTCCCTTATACGTGGCCCCGGGGTTTGCACCACCGTGATTGGAAATACGGCTACTATTATTTTTATGTTTGTATAGTAAATGGCAAGTTAGATGTTGAAGTAATACAAATAGCTGGTGGGTGCACACTTAGAAGAAATGGAAAAATAGTGATTATCCAATTTAGTTATTGCAAATGTTCCGATTGGTCTAATGCATCTATTCCCACTAATCTTTATCCTATTATAATAGCCCGAAATACTACGTTAATATTATCTAGCGGTGGCACATTTTCGCATTTTGGATTGGTTGCAGTAACCACAGTAGGTGATTTATCTGTGGCAGAATACGTTCCAAATTCTACTACCATTAACGAATTAAATAATAGAGACGACTATCTTATTTTCGGAGAACTGTCGTATGTAATTTCATGATCTACGGTAAGGATACATAAATGTAAAGTCTATCCTATCTAATGCAATATCTCCTTTTGGATAATAGACTCTTAACTCACCGTTAGCAGTTAATATACATGGAATATTACCTCCAGTTATAGTTGGTAACGATAGATATAACATTCTATCTGGAGCATACAATCCAAATGCTAATAATGTATCATGAGCAAGGTCTGTTGGAGTAATTTCCATCGTACAACAAACTAAATAATTTGTAACTTTATAAGAGGACATGTAACCAGTAGCATTTTGAACAGTTGTTTTTGTATTAATCATATACTCATTTAACTTGCCATTTAAACGAGAACAGGCAGAGAGTTTTCCCAACACTCTCTGCCCTTTCGATGAAACGAATAATATAATACTCGTTTAATTTATCATGTTCCTCGCGGCACGTCAATAGATTAAGCTGCAGCCAGATACTTTCTTGTGGTCTGTCCGGCCAGTCCGTCCGCTGTGATCTTGCAGGACTTCTGGTAGGCAATGATCGCTGCCACTGTCTTAGGACCACAGATACCGTCGATATCAGCCTCCGTCAGCAGACCAGCCTCCATCAGTTCCCACTGGATCCACTTGACACCTTCACCTCGTGAGATGTAATTTTTGATACCTTTCTTTTTCGCCTGCGCCACGCTAGTGACAATTGCTGTAGGCTCCTTATATGGATTTACTCCCTTCCAGGTTCCAGGTACCTTTACATCGTAGGTGTAATCCATATTCTTAAAAGTCAAGCCATACACCCATTTTGTCGCGGATACCTTTGTCATGACTGTGCCATAATTGATCCCCTTGGCTTCGATACACATAGGTACTCCGTTTACTTTTCCGATATACACACCTACGTGCCCGGATTTCCACAAGACGGTTCCCACCGCAAAATCATTGATCTTTGCAATCGGCATCCTGGTGTACGCGGTCTGATACAGCTGATAGGAGCCAATGTTAAGCTGCCGGTATCCGGCAATCAGGCCGGAGCAGTCCACATTGACCTTGCCGACCTGCCCCTTTCGCCGTGCCTTTGCCATGTAGCAGATAGTCACGACCTCGGGATACATAGCATGCATGGTGCTCATTTTCTTTTCGTTGAGATTCCCCTCATGGATCTTGGCCCCGTAAAAATACGGGGTTCCAAGGTGCACTCTTGCATATTCTGCCAGTCCATTTCCTGTTTTCATTCTCCAGTTACCTCCTGTGTTTCCTCGGGCAACTTTGCCTTATCTTCTACTTTGCGATTGATATATTTCATAAGCGGCATTAAAAACGGAGGGATCTTTACCCCACTATCCTTCAGGTTTTCCAGAATGCTAATCAGCTCATTAACCACCAACCATACCGCTACCACCGTTGCAACTACAAATGGCACTGCAATTTCAATGCCGGCACATTCCACGCTGTACTGGATTAACACATCCGCAAATGCTCCGACAATTACCAACATCCACATGCCAATCTTTTTATAGATGCCTCGGATGCTCTTATAGCTGCTGATGCCTCCGTCCTCCCTAAATTTGGCAGCCATCAGTCCAGTGATGTAATCAATGATATTACATCCCACCAGCAGTAATACCGGGATTGCCAAGATCCCCAGCCAACTCATTAACACAGATAATGCTGCAATCACAGTTGCTTTTACTTTGTCCATAATATAGACCTCGCTTTCTTAAAATAAGAACCGGTCACCTCCCGTCGGGAAGCAATCGGCTCTTGGCTCTTGGTTACTATGTAATTGTGTCAGGACCGTCTCTCACTCTCATAGGCGGCCTCCTACTCTGTGGCCGCTGTCAGACCTGCCAGTTGTGTCTCCAATGTATTGATCTGATCCCGGAGAGCCTGTCTCTCTGCATGGACAGCCTCCATGTCGTACCCGGTCTGCTCACCCAAAAGAGCATACTCGTAGGTTTTAATCACCTTATAGTCGCTCGCAGCGATCCGGGCCTTAAGGTCTGCAATCTGTGCCGTCAGCTGGCTGATCTGCCGCTGTCTGGCCAGTTCCGCTTTCTCCTCTTCTGTCAACTCCGGTTGCACCGGTGCAACTTCCGGCTCGGTGTAGACGGATCCGTCATCTGATAACTCATGCCAGTTATCTCCCTTCCGATAGAGTGTAGTGTATGCCTCATATTCTCCTTGATCCAACGGGTATTTACAATCCGGATCCAAATAGAGTTTAAATCCACTGGTGTTTATCTCCGGGGCTTCCGCGTCACCCATTGCGGCGATCCGGACTACGTGAGGACTCTCTACCGATACTATGACCTGCTGTGCGGGCTCCTCAATTTTATCTTTGTATAAAATATAACCCATGTGGGCTCCTTTCTGGCGCTGTTCTGGCCGCGCCCGCCATCTGATCTACTTCGTTAAATGGCAAGTTAGGCAATATTTATATAAGTGATATTACATCGGAAATAAACACAGATTATGTTGATGGCAGTGTTTATGTTTATTCAACAAACCGAACAATACGTGTCATTGCAAAGTTAACGGCAAAAGAAGATATTCCAGCTTGGACACATATAATTAATAACTTAGGATGGAGTGGTATTAATATATACTTCCATGATGTAAATAATCAAATTGGTATTAACTGGAAGGGAAATTATATGCAAAACACTATTGTCGTAAGTAAAAATAATACTTTTAATATAGATATTGAAGGTATTGTTTGAATAATTATTGGCACATGTAGACACATGATAGCCTCAACGTATGCCCTTTTGATACTGGCTTACGGTTTACGATTGCTGATCCATTGATATAAAAATCATTATAAGTATTGTCCTCCGCAACAAAGGCACCAGGATAAGGATTACCTGTATACGTTTGTGGTAGATTACTAACTATAGCGGAGTATGCACCTATATCATTTGTGACAGTTAATGTACCGCATCCAACACATATATATCCGATTCTGGTATATGTAAATATGCCAGTGATATTATCATGGACAATGGCTTCAGTTTCGGTGCTTAACTTGCCATTTACCTCACTAACGGCATCCGCTACCGCCTTGGCATCCGGCACATAGCCGGTAGCCTTAGTAGCCAGCAGATCATCCTTGGATGTGATCATCTGCGCAAAAGCCGGTGCGGTCAAGTCCGCAAAAAACTTTTTAATCTTGCCAAAGACCGTCTTTACGCTCTCGCCCGTATTAATGTTCTCGCGGTTCTCCGCCTCAGTAAATGCGATCTCTGAATCTCCGATGTCACCACTAAATCCCTTAGCCAAATAGATCCAATTGAGCTTATCATCCCTCGGTGCTCCGTCCGGAGCATCTTTGATGGCCAGATATGTACTGCCGTTATGTTCAACCGCGTCCAGTCGCTCATATGTGATATTGGAGTCGTAATCTCCTTTGTAAGATATTCCGATTTTTCCGAGAGCATTGTAACCTTCCGGTGCTGCCATGTCATTGTCCTCCTTATGCTACCTTCCAATATAAAACATTATCAACTACTACAAAATCCACTCCTGCGCCATCCTTCATATAAAGGTTCATCGTGGTTTCATCCAGATAGAACTTAGGTTCAGTGATTTTTGCATACGATTCTGCTCGATCCGCATCTATCTTGGCCTGTGCTGCAGATGATGCCGCCGCAGATGCCTGCTGTGTTGCTGTTTCTGCTTGCACTGTGATGTCTGCAAGATAGTTCGGCTGCAGTTTATCTGCAGTAATGCTTCCGTTCTTGATGTCTGCCTTTACTTTTCCATCATCTCCAATGGACCAGTAAACGGTGTCCGAATCAAGAAATTCAAACTGCGTAATAAGTGCAGACAGATCTATGTACTGTTCGCTTCCGTCCTTTAAGTAAATGATAAGCCGCTCAGTAACTGGATCGTATCCGAAGTTAATGGCAATCTGAGCCATCAGAGTATGCAAAACACTACTTGCACCAGAATAATACGTAATCGTAATATCTCCGGTATCCTGATTAAGAGTAATACCCGTGATCATCCCATTAGCTTCTATCTTTGACAGCTTAGTCAGGTCCAGAGTAATCACACGCTCATCAATAGTGCGAGTCGCATTACTTAGCTTGTCCAAGTTGGTTTTATTTACTGGTGTCTTGGTCGATGGCTTATTCTCCCAATAGTTCTCTTCCCAGTCATACGCTTTCTGCATCCTGCTTCACCTCCTGCTCCTCGGCATCCCGAGCCGCAATCTCCGCCAGTAATGCATCCCTGGCTTTCTGCTCCTGACGTGTCAGCACCTCCTGCAGAGCCATACGCTTGACCTCCTCCGGCAACCCGGAACTATCCACAAAGTTTATAATTGCCTGACTAAATTCCCTGATTTCTAAATTGCTCATTCTTAATCCTCCGGTCCCAAATAAGTTATAACAGTCCCACTAATGGTTTTTGTTCTCCACGCAACTACTGTACCTTTATAATTCATATAGCCCGACACACCGATGGCTCTTACACTGACCAAATCCACACTGGACAGCTTATTTACAATGGTGGCGGCGCTGATCCTGTCCGCCTTGATTACACCGGAGGACGTCCAGTTGGCTACCTCCATGTAATTAGCCTTTACGGTTCCGGCGCTGATATAGTTGGCTTCTACCGTTCCCAAACGGGCGCTTACACCATTTAAGTCAGATACAGTCACATGATCTGCTTCCAAGCTCCCCACGCGGCCACTGACGGCATTCAGAGAGTCAATGGTTGCCTTGGTGGCAATCAGGTTGTTCAGTTCCAGTTTTGTCACATTCAGGGTATCGATAGTCGCATACTTGACTACCATCTCATCTGCATTTACGATACCGACCAGATCTATCCTCTCGGCCTTAATTTTGATGCTTTCCGCAGTCTGATTGATCTCTGAAACGATATTGTCCTTGGATACCTTGGTTAGAATCTGCTGTGCATTAATGCTGATCTGCGTGGACAAGTTCTGGTTGATATCTTTCATTTCCAGACGAGTTTCATCCACCGTCCTTGTAAGCACATTTGTTTTTCCCTTTAACTGGATAATCTGCTTCTGCAGTCCATTGACCTGTCCGGTCCTGTATTCCTCGCCCTCCGCCGTATAGCTGTCACGAAGTGCCTGTATGCCTTTTAATGTGCGCTGCAGGATGTAGGTATAGATGGTCTCCCGGGAGGTATACAGCAGGATACCGTCTCCTACCTCCAGACAGGGATTGCCACGGGCTTCCACCTGCGCTGGCCGATACCAGACCACTCCAATCACGCTGAGGACGTTGTCTGCGATGGTCTGCACTTCTGCCGCAGACTTGCCATATACCAAAAAGTTATCCTCAATGATATAACAGTTATTCCCGGTACCGGAGATTGCCCCGATGTCGTTCTCTTCCTGGCGAATCTGTAACTTATCAATGTGCTGAACTATGAAATCCTCATATTGGCAGGAGATATAATTGCTCCGGGACACCTCTGTGGTTCCCACCGGATCCGCAGGATAAAGGTCATCTGCTGGATACAGATCATCCGCCGGGTACAGTCCCTCAATCATCTGTTTCAAGATTACATATCGCAGCTTACCATTTCTGGTGATATGTCCAAAACAACCATTAATCTCGCAGATGGATTCTATTACGGTCTTTCCGGACAGTTCCTGCGGATCTATAGTCTTCTCTACGTTCATACCATCATTGATCAGAGTAATTTCTTCCTGTTCAACGCCAAAGTAAGCACAGAAGCTATCGCGGAACTGGCGAAGTGTCATGGGAAAAGCAAGGCTGTTGTACCATTTAGAGGTCTCAGCATTAAGAATGTCATAAAGAGCATCATATGCGGTTATCTGCCGGTACCGGCGATCCGCAGTAGGCTTGTCCGAATATACCTTGTACTTCCCAATCTGATAATCTTTCAGAGCACCATCCAACCGTACTGACACATTCATGGTATTTCCTTTGAACGATTCCACAGTGTCTAACACAGTGATTTCAAAGGAAGAGGCCACGCAGCAGCCAAACCGTAGTTCCTGTTCATCGCAGATTGACTCTGTCACGGTCATCGTCTCTAGTTGGAACTCCGCATTGTCCAGAGTAGTACCGGATCCCTGATATGTAATTATTAACTGTTTATCGACAGAGTCATCGTAGAACATCTGCCGTATACTCTTGTTCATGCTTAATACTCCACCAACGTAACCTTAAAATCGTTGTAGTCTATGTCACGCTCCTGCTCGGACAACGTATGGATGCTGTAAGTCGTGTCTGACATATAAAAGATCCCGGCAGAATACTCCAGTGTCTCATCATTCCAATAGGTACACCTGACTCTTCTCTGATTCTTCTCCGTCTGAGGAAGCTCCGCAAGCCCAATGATATTGTTCCACGCTCTTCTCTCTTCCAGATTCATCTCTCTAATATTCAGAGTCAGTTTCGTTTTAAAATTTGGTGATGTCTCCCGGTGCAGCAGAATATTGGCATCTCTGTAGGCATCTATCTCCACACGCTGATTCGGAGTACTTTCCCAACCATCCGCCAATAAGAAGGAGTTGGGGAGAACAACGTCCCCAAACTTAATTAACCATCCTCCAAATTTCTGCATTGTTCTCCCTCCTTCCTAAATAAATGCACTCTGTCCATGTGTATTCTGGTACATCCTATCCTGCCGTACCGTCTCACGGAAGATTTCCTTTCCATCCAGTTGCGCCACAAACGTATAATTTCCACCACCATTTTCCGCCTGTGCCTGCTTAAATGCTTCAATCATAGTAGCCAATGGTGTCTCGATGTTGGTCTGCCCTCTGGGCTGATCTCCGAGAATTGCCGTAAATGGCTTCCCGCCCTGAATCACTGCACCGTTGGCCAGGCGGGGAAGTGATACTTGTGCATTCCAGTTTGGAATGTTAGGGCTCCATTTCTTTCCACCCCATCCAAATGGTACCCAGTCTGGGATGTCAATGCTCAGCGAATTAATAGCGTCAATAATAAAATTGATAGCTTTTATGAATCCATTTGCAAAAGATTCTGCTATGATATTTCCCATATTCACAGCATCCTTTGCAAATCCTATAATTGCATCAAACGCACTCTTCCAGTCCCCTGCAAATACACTCTTTACAAAGGTTCCCAACTTGCCAAGCATATCTTTAAGCGTCGCAAGAGCCTCCTCGCCGTTGCCAGCCCATACAACAACTCCTGCGATTGCTGCAATCACCGCCATAACGGCTCCTACGACAACTGCCGCTGCCCCACCTAACGTAATAAACACCCCGGCCAGTATCGCACCGACAGAGATCAGCAACAATGTCATATTCTTTACATTCAAACCGTTTTCTGTGATATCCTTCAGTGCCAGTATCAGACCGGCTGCTCCTCCGACAATCAGCCCAATTCCTGCGGCTACCGGCCCGAATAATATCAGTAATCCGGTCACTGCCAGTGCCAGTCCAGAGACATATCCTACAATACCTTCCCAGTCCACACCGTCTTTCCACATTTTTACATAGTTGTATACCATCAATGCTGCCCCGGCGATCAGCATAATCAATCCGAGAGCCGTAGACAGATATGGTGCAAGTCCGCCAAGATCTTTCAGCAATCCTGCTATGCGCCATGCAAGCAGCGCAATTCCTATCGCAATCGCTAATGGCTTTATAATTTCCAGCAACTTCTTGGCTTTTTCCAGAAGTTCCACCATTTTCGGATCTATCGTAGCCTCTTCAAAAGCATCCTTACCGGTCAGTTCTCCTCCACCTGCTGTAGATCCTCCTTGATCACTTAACACATTCAGTTCGTCGAATGCTGCCAGCGCTTTCTTTGCAGACTTCGTAGTAGTGTCCAACGACTTTGCATAATCAATATTCTGCTTTTTTGCCCGAGTATAAGTACTTTTCCCTTGCAGGATTGCCATAAACTGGGCAATTGCATCCGCTGCCTTGATCAGCCAGTTAATGAGCTTTACCAGATATGGGATAGCCATATTGACGATAGGTTCAAATGCTGCTGCCAGACTGTTCTTAAACTGGGCACAGCTACTTTTCAGTGCAGACATCTGTGCATTATAGTCCTTGGAATATTGAGCAAGATTCCGGAAGCCTTCTTTCATTGCGGATACCATTGCATTGAATCCCTTAGATATCCAATTAAATATAAATAAACTCAGCAGAATTCCCTTCAGTCGGCTTGCCATTGTAGATAACAGGCCCCCCGATTTCTTTGCACTGGTTCCGCAGGAATCCAGTGCTTTTCTTCCCTTGGATTCCAGTTCAGAAAAACCATTCCGGATTGTATGGACCTCTTTGTTGATCTCCGCTAGTCTGGCCGACAGCTCATCATATTCCTGATATCCATCTGTGACTCCAGCCTTTTTCAACAGTGCCATCCGTTCTATGATCTGCTCCTGCTCCTGCATCAGGGCAACCATATTCTGATCAGCTACCACAGCATTGTTTTTTATATCAATCAGCTGTTGTTCTGCTGCCTGCTGCTCCCTGATCTTCTCTGCAATCTTTTCTTCCTTTTCGCTGACCTTATCTGCTGCACTGGCCTGCTGCTCAATCTGTTCCATGATGGCAGCTGAATCATACTGTTGATACCCTACGGTGTCCTGCGGAATCGTTGCTTCGCCTACTGCAGCGCTAGCCTTAGCCATTTCGGCTGCTGCCTCTTCTGCTTTTTTCTTGTTCCGCTCCATGATACTGTCAAAATTCTTCTCGAATTTATCCCAGTCTTCTTTTGACCATCCCTCCGGTGTCAGGCTGGTGTCCTTGGCTTTCTCCTCCAGTTCATCCAGCTTTTTTTCGATGTGTTCAGCGCCCTTATCCAGTTTTGAATTGTCCAGATCAGAATGTAATCTGATCTCAGTATCGTACTTTGCCATGATGCCTCCTTAATCAAAAAAGAGCCTGCCGACACCTATCCGGTATCAACTGGCTCACTGGCTCTTTGTCGACTTATTGATTTTGGCATATTTCATAAATTCATCAATTCTTGCCTGCTCCTCAGGTGTGATTTTCTCATCCTTTGGTGCCTTAATAGCAAATATCTTTTTAGCGCTCCTATATGCGTTTTTCTCTTCCTGTGACATTTTTGAGGTAATCTTCTTCTGTCGTATGTCCATTACATGGGTCAGGGAGCTCTCCTGGAGGTTCCCCAGCAGTCCCATAAAAACGAACCAGTGCATTTCTGCCTTCTGCAGATCTATATGATACTGGTTGCGGAAAGCTGCATATATTCTCCACTGGTCCATATCCCAGTCCATGATAATATCTTCGTTTTTCTTCTGCTGATAATTGTCATGGTTAAATTCTGTCATAAACCATTCAATTGCCTTCACAGCTTCCTGCGGTTCCGGGCATTTCTCGGGAAAAAGCAAATACGATGCAATATAAAATCGCTCCATATCCGATAAATCAGGATCCGACATGCACATGGACATTTTTATTCCCGTCCGGAAAGAAGCCGAAATAGGATATCCTTTCCAGTCTGTCGGAAGCTGATCCAACATAATATTAAACATATGACTCCCCCACTATTTATGGTGTCTTCGGTTTTGACGATTCCTATTGTGATTTATGTTTCCGCCATCTCTTTCTCTGCTGTATTTCTCCCAAAGTTCCTTATTTCTACCGTTTGCATATCTCTGTGCAATCGGGATGATCTGATCAAAGAAATCAGTAATCAGAATAGGACTTGGAGTGATCTCCCCAAATACCTTCTTACATGTCCTTTCTCCGAACACTCTGTCAATGTCAGACATGATCTCGTTAGTCTTTCCAATCATGATCCGAAGCTGCTCTATTTCCGGTTTTTTCGTAAATTCTTCCGTAGCTACATATTTCTTAACTTTTTCCAGATTATCTATCAGCTCTATGAAATCTGCATAGAATTCCTGACTTCCAAAATTGCAGACAATCGTATCGCCATTGTCATTTACCTGTACTTCTGTGCCACCCTTAATAGCATTTATTTTTTCCATGTATTACCATCCTCTCTGAATGTGATGGACGACAGAGAGGTGCGCCCACCACATATGTTAATATTGATTAACACCTGTATTATTTTGCGGAATCCGCTGTGAATGTATTGGTTTCGATATTAAATTTACCCTTGATGTCATCACCAGCCTGCTTTACACTCAGCACATTATGGACATAATCCCCGCCATCTCCACCATTGGAAGTAACCGATACTGTACACGGTACCCTGATTGCTTTATAGGTTCCCTCCTCGGCCTGCACCGCATCTTTCAAACGCAGTCTTACAAAAGATGTGTGAGCCTTTGCACCTACAGGAAGATCATCCACCAGTTTATCGATCATTTTCTGTACGTCATCATCTTCACAGTCTTCCTTGTCCACATTAAACGCTCTCTGATAGGACTTTACCTTATTGGATGCCTTTGCCATATTAATATAGTGCTTCGTATCCTCCTCCGGGTTCATCTCCTCTGTGAGGGATTCTACACCATTGCCAAGCAACGCATACTTCGGTTCTTCTGCTCCCATAGTGGTATCAATGTAATGCCTTAAATCTTCTCTCATTTTACCTGAGTTCCTTTCTTATATTCGATAAAAATCGTCATTTGATACAATGCTTCGTTCTGCCCATTCTCTCCCATAAAAAACGGGCTTGACACTCCTACTGTCTTGACGGTTCCACCCTGGATATCCGGAAAGTTTCTGTTACGGTTCCTATCCTCGATCCAGTCCGTTAACTGCTCCATCCAACTGCCGTTTTCGATGCAGCTTTTATCCGTCTGAGTATCCAATCTCACCACGAATTGATAGTAGTCCTTGTGGATTTCGTCTCCGCTGATGTATTTTCTCACATTAGTCATAGGTTCTTTGACTAACGCAAAATTGACATTGCCACGCATCCGGTCCGTATCGATATGTTTCATACTCTCCGGAGAGAATTCTTTCAGCCATTTGATAATGGATTGCGATACCGTCATTTCTGTAATTCCTCCTGCAGTTTCTTCTCTATCTTTTCCAGTCCACCGTTCTGCAGCATACGGTCCGCCCAGTGAGCTTCTCGCAGCGTGCCGTTACCATATTCCAGGCTTCGTGTTGTTGGAATCTTTTGCACATTTTTTCTGGATCTCCATCCATTCTCCGTCTGGAATCCTGCACAATGCAGATCAGGATCCTCATAAACAATGCCTTCCCACATGTAATGAGCGTATGGTGCATTCCACACAACATCCGTATTGTCCTCAATATGACCACTATCCCTGAGTGCTCCCTCATCAAGCGGAACATACGGATCTGATAAACGCAATATTTCATTTGCACAGATCTGTTGCAGTCTTCCTTTTTCTTCCAGTCCCAGTGTCTTTATACACACCCCCGGATCAAAATTACGGGTCAATCGTAAGGAATGATTTGCCATGCTTCACCTGTTGCACCGGTGCAACTTTACCTTCCTACAACTTTTATGTTCTTCAGTCGAGGTCTTCCTCGATTATCCGATACTTCCGTGACGGTGACTGCATACTGGAAATCCTCTTTCAGGTCAGTCAGGCGATAGTGTTCTCCTATTTCTTTTTCCGATTCTCCCAATACCAACTTGTCCTGATCCGTCTGTACATCCAGCGTCCAGTACCCTGCTGCCTCTTCTGCCGGTAGCTTCCGGAATTTCTGCGGTTCCAGGTAAGGCTTGTTGCCATATCCCCGCTGGAAGTCTACTGTGATGCTCTCAACCTTGCTTTCCGTCTGCACACCGCCAGAAGATGTTACATCTGTTTTGTTGTGGCGCCACTGAACTCCCTTCACTACTGATCTGATCCATGATTCCTCGTCTGTCTCCGGATCTCTGTGGAAATTGTATACCGTCATGGTATCCGTAAAAAGTACACTCATAGCGCACCTGCCAGTCCCGTACCGGATAGTCCGGAATGTATCACAGAGGTAAGCTGCTCTTCCTTCTCCTGCGCTGTTGTGACCTTGTAAGACTCTGAATACCCGTCGTTGCTTACGGATGTAATACCGGTTCCCATCCCAGACGCATCCTGCACAGCCATAGTATTGAGCAGCTGGTAAAATGTATCCTGGATCTGCACATGTACCTGCTGTTGAAAGTCCGTGGCCGTATCCTCGTCATATGCCTCCTCAAATCTCTTTGCCCGCATATGCGTAATTGCATTCAGCTTGATCTCTGCCCGTTTGGATAATCGGTTAAATTCCTTCTCATCCGTGATGCTATTATAAAGGGAGCCGTATTGCTCCCACGTTATGTAAGACATACTGCTCCCTCCTCTTTTCTCTTAGCCTGCTGTCTTAGGTTTTACCTTAATTCCCTTAAGAACACCTGCCATCTTACTATTCTTTAAAACAGCACCCGCAAGCATTTCGACTTCACCCTTCTTTACTGCACCAGGTGCATTCAGATCAGGAAGATAGGTATGTACCATCTTACTGCCGTCAACAGAAATTCCGTGAAATGCATTGAGTCCCAGTTTTACCGCATAAATCGCTGTTTCACCGTATGCTGTAGCAGATGGGGTAGTTGTCTCGATCACATCAACAGTCTTGGTGCCATTATAATACTGTCCAACATCCATCATAGGAATGCCGTTATATTTCTCCACGGTTCTGCCGAAACCGTCCACGCTTCTTTCATAGAATCCCGCGCGTCTTGCTGCTGCTCTTGTCTTTGTCAGTAATTCATTGTTCATCAGCAGAATATCCGGTTTTTCTGCCAACTTACTGATGAACCCATCCAGTTCATCCAGATAAGCATTGTAGTTGCTGTCCATCAATGCACTGGTAGAGATGTCAACCGCAGATGTGTATTCTGTGTCAGAACCGGATAAGATTTTTTTGAGACCGTCAAAGGTTCCAGTAACATATCCTGTACCAGATGCAGCAGATGTTCCATTGATTACGAGATTATGGAAATAATTTGCTCCTGCTTTGGTTTTTTCCTTGATCTGGAAGTCGATTTCATCAATAGCGCCTCCGGTCTCTGCAATAACACGGTCTACCTCAAAGGAACCACCGAGGATAATAACCTTCGCGGTTGCTTCCTCTCTCTTTGCCTCGTTAGGTGCGTACTCAGTATTGATGGAACGCACAGCCACTGTAGACGGTGTTTTTAATCTCATATATCCATAAGTAAGCGTAGAGCCACCGGTTCCAGGGGATACAGAATCATCGAATGTAAGCATATCAAGCAAGAGGGATGCTCTTCTGAATTCATCAATAACATTCTGATCTACTTTGTCAGCCATTCCGACTTTTGCTTCCGCTAATGTTAAAGCCATTTTTTATTCTCCTTATTTATATTTCTCCTTAAGCGCATCCTTAAGGGTGTCTGTTGACTGGCCGGTTGTTTTATGCACCTGTCCAATCAGATTTCCAGTTCCTACCGGATTCGGCTCCGGCTCTCCGAAGAGCATTTTACTGTCTTCTGCTTCTGTTAAAGTTTTCAATGCTACGGCAATGTCTTCTTTCTGGTTTTTGGATGCTTTCAGCGCATTTACATCCAGCAGAGCCATGATTGCCTTAGGATTCTTTCCCTTAGCAGCTGCAATACTTTCCTTTACAAGATCACTGAAGTCCCGATCCGCAATCTTAGAATCGTAATCTTTCTGAATGTTCTTCTTTTCCTCTTCCAGATCACTGATTCGTTTGTTGAGTCCTGTGACATCCACATCCTTGAATCCATCTAACTGGGTCTGCAAATCTTTCATTGCAGTATCATTAGCTTTGATGGTTTCATTCGCTGCGTCCAGCTTCTTGGTCTGGTTGTCATAATCGGTCTGGGTCTTGTAGTTTTCGAGTACGGCTTTTTCAAAGTCCTTTTTCTTATCTTCAGGTACTTCCAGTCCATACTCTTTCATGATTTCAAAAATGTTCTTCATATTGTCCTCCTAAAATATTTTGTGAATCGCACTTTCTGCGATATGGGATAAACGCGGAAGCAGGGATCGAACCTGCGACCTCCGGGGTATGAACCCGGTGAGCTGCCCCTGCTCTATTCCGCCATCGTAGAACAAAAAAGAGCCAAGGATCAATTCACTTGGAATTGATCACATCGGCTCTTGGCTCTACATTGATCACTATTTCATTTTTACATTTCTTGCAGTATGCCGGGAAATTACATATCTTCGTATTCGGCAACACTTTTAAGAAGTGCGGATTACCACATTTCGGGCATTTGCACCACTTAGAACTCATATATTACCAACTTTCTCCTTTTGGTTGGCTTAAGTGTCTCACAAGATGTATTATAAAGCAAACTTATGTTTGTTTCAATATTTTTTTACTCCAAAACCCATTCTTTTAGTTTTGCAGACTTTTCTTCCTCTTCTTTCAGTTTTTTTTCATTTTCTTCCGGAGTATCATTATATATTTTTACAACATCCTTTAAGTCTTTTCCCTTCATTTCAGTTCTCTCCACTCTATTCCATAATCCTCCATCATGGTTTCCAATGCTTTTATATGTGCTTCCTCCACTGACAAATAATGAGGTGCTCCATGATATTTATATATCCTTCTGTCAAGTACTCCTGATGTAAAAGGCTTATCCCCTACGTTATAAGTATACACCTTCCCGTTATGTGTTGCAATAATACCTTGCCTGTATTTTCTGTATCCAAGGCTTACGTAGTCTGCTCCATCCGGCAAAATATTAGTCGGGTGATTATGTATTGCTATAAGCTCTTTCTCCTTGTTGTTTTTTATAGCATTTCTCAATGATTCATTGTAATCTACCTGTAAAATATCTGCACTTTCAGTCTGTGATCCTTCTATCGTTCCACTCTTCGCATGTATCAGATACATGTCTTCAAAATCCGTGCCACTTCTGTGCTGAAGAATCTGTTTTGCCACAGTATATATCTGATTATTAAGCTCTGAATTATCGGAAAAAGAATCAAATTTTTTACGATACTCTGCGGAATTAATATAATCTATATCCACGACATTGCTATCTACTCTGTAAGTATCAGCCTTTTCCGATTCTGTCATATTATTATATTTTTCCCAGGCTTTCGTCTTCGTCAGATCTGATGTTTTACATTCATATCGCAATCTGTTAATATCCGGCTTTATTTTTGCATCCTTGCAGAAGTCCTGATAATTCTTGATCCTCTGCTTAATTTTCCCGGAGATTTCCTTTGTATCCTGCCCCAGCGCTGCCATTGCTTCCCGCTCACGCTTCAATGCACGAATTTTTCTTTCCAACGTCCGCATTTTCTGTGTAATCTGGTAGTAATCGTAGGTTTTTCCATCTATGGTGACGGGATCCGGCTGCGGGTCCTCATCCGGAAGACTGCTGCCGATGAACCATACATAATGCTTATGTCTGCAGTTATACCCATGCAGGCCTAAAGGATCGTTCTCATGAATCCCATCCGCACTATATCCCGTTTCCCTCCACAGATCTGTTATATAGTCCTGTCCTATCCGCCTTGCCTCAGAACTGTAGTCCTCCCCCTCTTTGATGTAATATACCCGTCCCTGCCACTGTTCGTGGTTGGCGTGACCATCACCGGTGTTACGTGCTCCCCAGTGTTTGGAGACATATACCAGGTTTTCTCCAGTCCTTGTAATGTTTTCATCCATGATTTTAGCAGCGATCTGCCCAGATCCCGTTCTCACCGCCAGTTTCACCGCGGTATCAAGCTGCATACTGTAGCCGGAAGAAAAGTCAATGGTACGCAGGCCACTATCTGCAAGGCTATGGACCGTGTCATATATCACCTGCTCCCGGCTGAATGTTCCTGTACACACCTTGATCATTGCCTTATCCAACTCTCTTCGATATAGGTTTTCCATCGTTTCAAAACCTGACATGGTTTTAAAGCCTGTCGATCCTGCCAGGCTTTTCATATTCTCGTTTGTCTGTTTCCGTATGGCTTCTACCAGCTGCGGCAGATAGGAATTGTCTGTAATCTCTTTCCCTGCCTGTTTCCAGGTTCTCAGATCGTCCAGATAGGACAGGTCTGCCGATTCCTGCATTACCTGCCCGCCTGCTGCCTCTGCGGCCTTCAGTATTTCCCGCAGTAGTTTTTTTACAGTCTTCTTGTGCTCCAGCGTATTCTTTGCTACCGTTTTCCGAAATTCCTGATTAGACTGCAGCAGCTTCATTGCCGCTTTCCGTATTCTGGCCGGACTGTACCCTAACTGCTGAAGGCGCTGTGCTTCAATCTCTGCTGTCCTGGAATATGCCATTGTTGCCAGGATCCGTTGTGCCACATCCACGATCACACTGTGTTCCAAATACTGAAACAAAGGAAGCAATGCCTCGCCGATGATCTCTTCCTGTTCATTTGTCAGCATTAGTCTTCATCCTCTCCGGTAGGCTGGTCCTCTTCTTCCTGAATTTTTTCTTTCACCAGTTTCGTTGCCTCCTCTTCCGTGAGACTGTATGCGTCCATCAGATACCAAACTGTGAGCTTCGGAATGTCGAAAGAGAGCGCATCATTACGTTTGCGTTCCAGTTCTGCTTCCTTGTCTGTGATATAGGAGTCGTCAAAGTCTACAAGAATCTCCTGCTCCAAATTGAAGGCTTTCCCCTGAAAGGTATTTGCAAACCACATTACTGCCTTACAGATATCCTGTATGTAGCGGATGGCCTCCTGTCGCTGCCGGTTCAACTCCTGCATCTGATCCTGACGCTCACCCACGTACTCGGTCGCCGTAGTAATCTGACCGTTCTCAAAAGAATATTTTTTCGTGCCATATCCAAATGACATAGATAACAGGGACAACGCCAACTCAAATGCCTTGGTGATCTGGTCAATACGAATTTCCGGGTTATATTCCTGGATCAATGCTTCATCCTGTGGATCTGGCAATTTTTCACCTACAAGTACAAAGAGCTTTTTCTGCTCTGTGGTCATTTTAGGCTTGCCATTATCGTCAAATTCACACAGTAGTTCATTCACAAGGATAATTTTTTCTGCCTTGTCCAAATCGGAAAAAAGAACGTTATAACACAGATCCACAACTTTCAGCGCCGGGATTGCATCCCACAACTTCGGCAGCCCATAGCCTTCCATATCGTCCAGATTATTGACCTCAGCATTTCGCATCACTGCAAATGGCTTTACATCACCCAACTGCACAATAGTTTCCTTGTCCTTTACCTCACCGCCTTTATCATCAAACACATGTGTCTCTGCGGTGTACAGTCCATTTTCGATGGTAAATAAGACAAGCGTGGTCTGCTTCCTTCCTTTGACGAGAGTACTGCCAGAAAACGCTGCTTCGGTCACAATGTCATTATCTACAGTCAGCGGCAGAAACGCATCCGCCTCCACATAATTCAGTTTGATTTCGCCGCCCTGCACTGAGCCATCATCCATAAAGGTGGCATTGTCCAGACGGATGTAACAGGCCGTTGTCCCGTCCGCCGAGGTCTTTTCCAACTGCTTACGGTACTGAGTATTAAATTTACTGCCGTCAAGTACTGCTGCAACATAGTCTGCCTGTTCACCGTCCCCGGTATTGATCTCTAATACTTCACACAGGTTTGCATCGTCCGAACAGCACCGCTTTCCGAAATTCAACCGGCTCAGTTCGTATTGGATCCCGTTCAGTGTTTTCCGCTTATGAAAGTCCTCTATAACCCTGTTGCTGTACCAGTCATCGCATACCTGAATCTTGCTCAGAACATTATCATTGGCTGTGTATCCCTTTTTCTGTAAAAAATCCTTTACGCATCCTTCCATTTTCTTCTCCTTATCTTTTTAAATCTATATACTCCACGAAATCCAACCACGTATAGCAGAAGCTGTCCCACCTGTCGTTGACGTTTCCTATGTTCTTGTCCTCCGGCTGATCCGGGTGGTCCTCATCCCACCGCAGGGAAGCAATAGCCTTTCTGGTCTGCACACAGCGCTTATTGATTTTGAGACGCCCACTGTTAAACAGCAGATCAACGGTCTTGGGGCGCTCTGATATCTCATTCTTCCGGCAGCCCTTGATGTTCTGATATGGAAGCCCCACTTCCTTGGCAGCACTCCGCAGGCTGTTGATCATGGTAGGACTGGCGCTGTCCGGGAACACCCAGTCCACCCTGCCATACTTTTGAATACACATACGGTAGAACTCCACAAACTTGTCGCAGATCTTTTTGCTGTCAATATCTTCTGACAACGGTAACCCATCCTCTTCCAGTGCCTTGAAATCATGATACCTGTTCTGATAGCCGGTAAGGTTGTATGTTGTCATAGAGCCGTTACCGCCGAAGTCGATACCCATTACAATCTTGAAGAACGGAACTTTCAGTTTTCCTTTATCGTCAAAGATATCCGCATCCTCAAACAGATACGGCGAATCATCATCGGCAAAGTATCGGAAGATGATACCGGATGCCAGCACCCACAGCCCTGATATGAACCGATCATAAAACACACCCTTGTACATACGCTCATATCGTTCGATAATCTCCTGTGCAAGGCTCGGGTTGTCCCGCATCGTGAAATGTACCCGGATTAGATTCTTTTCGGTGATCTTGTCGATCCATTCCAGTTTTATGTAGTGGTCGGGTCCCTCCGGGTTGCAGTTGAACCAATACTTTGACCCTTCCACGGAGCATCGGCCTGTTGCCTGGTTGACAAACGACTCCGGCATCAGGGCTACCTCATCGAAGAATACTCCGGCCAGTGTGATACCCTGGATCAGATCCTGCGATCCCTCATCCTTTCCGCCGAACAGGTAAAAGGTATTCTCCTTATCCCCGTTCCGGACAACCAGATAATTCTCCGAACGGTGCTCCTCAACCTGATACCAACGGGACAGGAGCATACGCTTTAACTGTCCGATCACATTACGACGGAGTGACTGTATTGTCTTACCACAAAGTGCAAGGTTCTGCTCGTCAAATGTTTCCATTGCCCACAGGACGAACGACAGTGACATAACCGTGGTCTTGCCAGAACGAATAGAGCCATCACAGATAATGCCATCTTTATCAACATACGGGCTCCCGGGCATCCACCATTCCAAGACTACCTTCTGCTTATGGCTAAATGGCGTGAACTTAAACAGTGCCTTACGTTTCAACCGCATCATCCTCCTTGAAGGTTGCCACTACATCACCCTGCAGTGCATCCATAAAGCCGTCATCTTCGTACTCGGGAGTCTCGCCGCCCTCTTTCTCGGCTCTCCGCTTCTCGTACTCCGCCCGGTACTTGCTCTCCGGGTGCATCAGGAAGTACTTGGTCAGCCAGTCGAAAGCCTTCTGCTTGTCCGCCAGCTTTATGGATACCCCGTCCTTTCCCTGCTTCACCTCTTGTATGATCTGCGTATCCACATTACTAGAATCGGACAGTCTAACTGCGTTCACCTCTTTGGTGAGGTACTGCTTGGTGTCGGGATCCTTGACCGGGCCGAACGCTCCCATAATCTGCACGTTCTCTCGCCCGAACGACATATAATTACCGATATCTGCGAACGCAATCCGCATCTGCAATTCCACCACGTCCTCGGTGCTGGTGACTATCTGTTGGCGCTTAATTTCTTTCAGACGTTCAATTTCTTCCCTAACCTTAGGTTTTCTTAGTAGCATGCAGCCATTCACCATCGCTGTTTGATAGCTACAGCCATATGCCTTCTGGTAGCTCTGCGCCGCATTGAATGTCCGGCTGTAATAGATGCAGAAAATCTGCTGTTCCGGAGTAAGTTCATCGTTCTGCAAAGTATCCTTTGTGCCATCGTCAATAGCTGCATTTTCTGCCTGCTTTTTCTTACCCGAACGTTCGCTTTTTGATGCCGAACGTTCGCCATCCCAATTATGGGTGCTTTTCCATCGTCTGACCGTTCCAGGAGGCACCTCCAGGGCATCTGCAATCTCTACCAGTTTCATTCCCTGCTTATATAGTTCGTATGCTTTATCGCTTAATGGATTCTTCTTTGCTGCCACGGGTTACCTCCTTTCTGGCAAAATAAAAAGAGCCGACACATGGATTTCTCCATGTATCGGCTCTAGGGCTCTTTGATTTACTCTGGATAAACAGGATATTTGTCCTTATATTTTTGTCCCTCTTCACAATGTGGACAATAAAACGTATCATATACACATTTTTCAATAGCTCTGTCGTAACATTCATTATGAGAAAGAGCTCCAACTGCATCTAACTTGTCAAATTCCTCCTCAAATCTTTCCATCTGACCATCTGCCGGTCGTCGTATCCAGCCTCTATTAAAACAAGTATTACAGAACTGTTCTTTTGACAATGTGTATGCTCCTACATCCTTATTTTTTATCAAAGCCATAATCAGTCCCCCTTTCTACAATATATTTTAGCATAAAAGTATACGAATGTATATTGTTTTTACACTACTGTCACGAAAATATCTTCCATAGGCTGCGCCGCCCTTTCTCTTTTCCAATATACATCCTACGTGCTTTAAACCGTAGCTACTCTTAATCTGAAAATAGATCTCATGCACTCCTGATCCTCTGCAACATAATGCTGCCCAGCCGTGCTCCGGTCCTTGTGTCCCAGATAATGTCCGGCATCCCATATAGTACCGCCACGCTTACAGATATTGGTGGCCGTGGTCTTTCTAAAGAGGTGGGGATATACCCGGCGTTCAACCTCCGCTCTGCTTGCGATGTTCTTAAGTGCACTACGGATCCCGGCATCCGACAGGCGGTTATACTTCCCATGAGCACACCTCTCGGACACGAACAAAGGATCCCGACTGTTAATATTGCAGCCACGCTCCTGGATATATTCCCCGAGGTACTTAAGTGCAATATCATCAAGGTATACAGTCCGGTAGGTACGGGTCTTTTGTCCATACACTGATACGGATCCGGCACGCCAGTCTATGTCATTCACATTAAGTCTTTCCGCTTCACCTACACGGATAGCCGTGCTCCGCAGCAGTTCCATCATAGCGCGGTCGCGCTTGCGAATGCAGCCTGTCTTAAGTTCTTCATATTCTTGCGCTTCCATATGATCTACCGGCTTCTGAATCTCTGGGTAAAATTCCACACTCTCCACGGGATTCTCCATCACGATCTTGCTTTTACGCATCCATGTAAAAAATGCGCTGAGGTGCCGCCTCTGATTATTCAGGGATGTATTGCTGTTGCAGCTTTTAATGCTATTAAGCCAACCCTCCACATCCATACTGGTGATCCGGGTAAGCGGCTTTTGACAGTAATCCGTCAGCCGCCGCACCGCATCCGTATACTGCCTGACAGTCTTGTCCGACAGCTTGGGAGCCTTTTTGAGCATAAACAGCTGCATGATATATTCGTTGGTATTGTCCACGGTGGCGATCTCCGTTTTCGACGCATCCACCTCTACCTTGGTCAGCTCATCGGTGAGGACTACACCGAGCAAATCCAGCTCCTGGCTGTCCAGATGGTAGCGCATTTTTAGCATGATATTGTTTTTAACCTGTTCCTTAATGTCCATTCCGTAACCCTCCACAAATTTCTTGCCTGGGGATCACCAATGTGGTATAATACTCCCAGACGTGAGAGCGGTACAACTTACTTTGGTCGGTGGGTGTACCGCTGTTTTTATGTAACAGACCATTGACAGATATTTCAAGTCATGGTATTATTTGTTTGAAAAGAACAAATGTTCTGTATTCGTGGATTCGTCCCGGTGCAGGACATTTTGTTTTATCTGGGATCTATTGCATCCAAGCAGGCGTTCCAGCCGTCCATTGTGCCACTGACATAATCTCTGCCAAGATCATCTGCATCTGTCATTTCTGTTTCACGTTTTGGCAATTCCCGAAGCGGGCACCAATCCGGTTTTTCGTATGTTTCTGAATCAACCTGTCTTACTCTTTCCATAGCTTGGCAACTATCAAGGTTTGCATCTATATTGCAACGCAAAAAGTTACATCCAAAACATGATTCCGGCATATCCATCACCAATACTGCTTTTGCTATGCCTAACTCTATCCCATTTATCCCATCGGCCGTCAATTCTCTGCCGCACAGCGGGCAGATTTTTATTTTTATTGCTCCCATCGGCTCGTTATCGCTGTTGGCAAAGAGCATATAATTTTCTGCTCCCAGCCTAATAGTTCCATGTTTGCCGCTTACATTTGCATACTTCTCGCAAAAATCACACATTTCCGCTACCTCCACTAAATCCCAACTTTTCATTTTGCGCCGGAGACAAGTTGCCCAATACTGCGTTATCTTGTACTTGGGGCACTCGTCCCTCCACATCTCCCGTCCTGTCTTGCCATCCCAGTGAATGCAATCATCGCAGTTAAAGCACGGTGTTTCCATCTCTCCCTGGCAATGATCAAAACATTCTGCACTGTTCGCACAGTGATCACAAATACATCCGCTGCACAACTTTTTACCTCCGCTAAATCCTAATATTTCAGTTTAAATGCTGCTTTCTCATCGCAAAAACAGCAAAACCGTCCTTCGTTTTTCGACAGAAGGCTAAATATCGTGGTACCGTCTCAGAAGTTTATAAGGTCATCTTGAACGGTCAAACGGCTGACCCTCTATTTCAGTTCAAATCATCAATGTTAACTCCTTTGCTAAATCCTAATTGATTCCGCCACAGTGTCCTACCATTCCTGCTTGACTTAGTGCGATCATGATAGTTCGCTCCGCTGTTTCATATGACATTTCTTTATCCATAGTGATGTCCATGCGGATAGAGAATTTCTTTTTCTTACTGTTGTTTTCTTCAAATTCATCCATTATATCGTTCTCATTATCTTTCATTTCTGCTTCCTTCCCTAAATCCTAAAATATGTTCAGTTTCTTCTTAAAATCTTTAACATATCCTCTAATCCTTGCTGATATCCATTGTAAAAATCCTGTGCTTTTTGAACTTCGGCATTACACTTAATTCTTGCATTATGTTCCAGTTCATCCGCTTTCCGTTCAATTTCTTCATACTCTTTTTTATCCATCTACTTTTCCTCCGTTAAATCCTAAGTTAGCCCATCTATTTTCTTTGCTATTGCCCTTATATTATCGAGTACATGATCGCAGCATTTCCAGATAAGCCAACTGCAATCTCCATCTTTTTCAGCATTCATTACTTGTGTTATTATAGATATATTTTCATCTGGTAATCTTTCGGCAATTGAATCCCATTTAGTAGAGTCAATCCACCTTTTAAATCTTGGCTGATAATATCTGACTTCTTCATTTTTTACTTTCATGTATTCTCCTAAGTTACATCAATTTTTCCACTCATCAGATCCGGAATCAGTGCGTCCCGCAATTCAGCCAAATATCTATTTTCTTGCTGATTCAGGTAATATATGTGCTGTTTCCATGTCTGCATAATCATCACCAAGATGCTTGACAGAATATCTTTGCTGTTGTTCTCAAATCGGATTTCGTTTTTATTCTTTGATGTTGAAAAATAATTATCTTTTTCAAGCTGTGGTGCTCCCAATTTTACAAGCAGTTCATTGAGTCCTGTATCTTGCTGATCATTTTTGTACATTTCGATATCGAATCCCATTCCTTTTGCCAGACTTTCATTGATTGTTAGCTTGCATGCGTTTTTTTCTCTCACCACCCTGTTTAGGTCCTCTACTATATCTTCATAGCTCCTATGTTTTACTTCCTCTTCCTGTATATCGAGATAGTGACTCGCCAAAAGAGAATATTTATCCTCTTTTATTTTTTCAATGCTTACTGATTTGCAAAAATCAGGAATACTTTTTCTTTCCCTGATTGCATCCAGCACATCTTCCATTATTTTTTCCGGAATAACCTTTATTTTTTTCTGATAGATTCTGTTAGTATGAGAGGTTCCACCATATTGCCCTTTTTGATCTCTGATTTCCTCTACATATCTATTTCTAATGTCTATCATTTCCGTGGTTACATGTTCTTTGTTTTTGTCCAAAACAATAATACAGGTTCCCACCCCAGTGGATTCAAACATGTTGTCCGGGCAGATAATCACCGCTTCTACCAGGTTTTCCTCTACTAACCATTCTCTTATTGCCTTTTCCTCCTTTTGATTGCTGCTCATTATAGCGGCTGGCAGAAGGAAAACACACCTGTCATGTTTTTCCAGTCCTGTTAGTACAAATGCATAATTCGCATTATTTGCAGGTGGCACTACATAACATTTAGAAAATCGTGGTTGTATCTGTGCGAATGGCGGTATTTCCCATTTCATGTTATACGGTGGATTTGATATTAAGGTTTTCTTCATTTTCATATTTCCGTAAATCTCCCGAATTTTTCTCCTCTTGCGATTTTGTATGTGTGAAATACTTCCTGTTTCAATACATCTGAATGATATACTTTACATTCAATATTTCTAACTGCCATATTGAACAGTAGAAATGGCATTACCTTGCTGTCATATTCATATAATTCAAATTTTTGGTTCTTGTCCATATTCCATTTTTGAATTGTCAATGCCCCTGATCCAGCGCACATATCTGTAACTATATCTGATTTTCCTGCAAGTTTTCCCATAAACACAGCTAAGCTCTTAGGTGTATAATCCTGCATTTTTTCCGTTCTATCTGCATGGTAATACTGAAAAATCATTTGTAACCAGTCGATGCTCAAATCTTTTACATTCTCACAAAATTTTTCATACACTGTCTCATCATTATTTTGAACTGCAGCCAGCAATTTCTCTGGCAGATCTTCGGTTGTCTTCGCATCAAATAATCTCAGTACTTTATTTGTAAGTTCCTGTAATTCCATCCCTGCTGCCTCCTTTACCATCCGATGATACAGTAACCCTGCATCAGTCCACATTCCGGTACATCCCGGAGCACGTACCGGATCCGGCGCACCTCTGTCCTGCCCGTATATTCTCCATTCTCCCATTCCATTAGTATCAGGACATCTCCAGGCTGTACATCATCTTCATCTTTTCGCAGCTCAAAGTTCTTCTTTTCCTCCCGGACTGCCTGAAAGTACTGTGGCAGGATTTTCTTCTCCACTGTCTTCATTCTTCTTTTTCCTCTTCTTTCGGTATTTTTCCGGATCATAATCCGGGTTGAAAGAGCTACGTGTCATGGATATGCTCTCTTTTCGCTGATCCTTTGCATATGATCTACGCATGGTCTCTATTTCCGGATCCTGGTTTTCCAATCCCATTGTCAGGAGATCTCCGTAAGAAAAGCTCCGGCGGAATCCTGTCTTTTTATCCCTGGTCAGCACGTTCCGTGGGTAAACTCCTATGACTTCGTATTCGCAGTATTTGCTCGCGCGGCCGATACGATCCTCGTCATTTATTTTGATCTTTATGATGGCTCCTATATGTATGTTGCGGATGCGCGGCGCAGGATCCGGCAGAAGGTTTCCATCCCAGTCCTTATACTCCTGCATTATTGTCTCCTTTCTGGACGGCTGCTGCCTCTTGGTATCAGCGGCCGCCCCGTGGCTTCGTTTACAGTGATTGTGAGTACACTCCAAAAGGTCTATTCTTCTATTACACCGTCCAGATTCTTCCGGACAGATTTGTAATATGCATTTAATGCTGTGATCAGGATATATGACTGGCTCTTTCCCATTTTTTCTGCACTATATTCCAATCTGCGTTTTTCCTCCGGTGTCAGCCGGAGTGAGATAACTTCTGTTTTTGCTTTCATATATCCTCCGATTTTTGTATATACAAATTTGTATATACATTATTCCCACTTTCTGTAGATCAGGGCATCCTCACTCCAGTCCGGATAATGATCCTGCAGGTACTGCCTAAACATCTGCAGCATCTCCTCCCGTCTGCCCTTGTTTCCGTTATCCAGCATCTCATGATGGCTTTGGCAGCCCAGGGCTCCATTCTGCGGGATCCCGAGACCACCCCGGGAGCGCGGTATGTAGTGCATGATGCTCTGCAACTGCTGTCCGTACCAGGTGACGTCCTCCATGTGATATTCCATACGGCAAAAGATGCACTGGTACAGATCCCGTTCCTTAATGATCTGCCGGGAGGCAGCATTAAACTCCCGCGCTCTCGCCTGTTTCGACATCTTCGCCATCCGATCCGCCTCCTTTTCTGAGTTCTTCCAGCCGGTCCAAATAACCGGAGATATCGGACACCTGCAGTCTGGCCGCACCAATCAGATCCATCTCTGCGTAACGTACCAAGTTATCCACTGAGATACGGATTGATTTAAGATATATGGCTCTTTGGTCGTCCTCGTCCGGACAATATTGCGGAAAGTCATTTTCGATGTCCATCTGTCCCGATACCTGCTCTTCCGTACCCATGGTGTCGGTATTCTGATCACTTGCGTCAGTTTCCTCGTAAGACGAGTCATTTACCTGTGTTTCCGGCTCTTCCGGTGCCGGATCCGGTGCGGCTCCCGGGATGGTCATCTGCTCCGGCTTCTTTTCCGGCTCCTTCAGCTTTTTCTTCGGTTCTGTGTTTGCTTTGGTCACACGGGATTCCTTACGCTTTTCCGGTTTCTTTTCCTTCGGAGTTTCATCCGGTTGCACCGGTGCAACTTCCGGTTCTTCCGGAGTCATGATCTCGCAATATAGCATCTTGTACTGCTCCTCAGGACTGCTGCCTCCATCTATGAGTGACCGGACTACAAGGCAGATCTGATCTTCCGTGTATTTACTCCGCTCCAGCGTCTTTATGTTGACTACCGTGGCACCTTCGGAATTTACAATGATCTGTGTCCTGCGCTCTCCAGGAATCCGGACGGTATACACTGCGTCTCCCTGTGGAATCAGTACATCCATGATCTCTGCATTATTTCTGTTTCCACTTGCTGTTTCCATAAAGCATACCATCCACAGCTTCCGGAAGAGTTCTTCCTGCTCTTTCCCCAGCTGCCAAAAGTTTCTGTACAGCGGTGATCCCTCCGGCGGAATCATCGACTTGTCCGTGACGGCTGCTGCCTCTGCCTTCTCGATCTCGACCTCGATGTCGGATATCTTGTTTTCCGCATCCACCTCATCTTTGACGGCCTGGATCTCTGTTTTGGACAATGTAGGCGGTAATGCTTCGTTGATCTCATCCGGAATCTGCAGCATCAGTGTCAGCTTTGCATATCCAAATCCTTGGTAATTCGGTATGAGGTGATCCGAGTATCCGTTTTCTGAAAATCGGTCATTGATGTTGATAAATCGGCTCACCTGAGTCTTATCTATGCCATATTCCGCTTTTGCAAAGTCTGTCACATTGGCATATCCGCTCTCTGCCAGTACATTGGTATCCCTTGCCACCTTAAGCAGATACCCGATCTGTACAAAGTCCTCTGCTGTTCTGGTGAGTACCGCATCCAGTTCCTGTTTATACTCCTGGTATGATTTCTGATATCTTATCTGATCCATCATCTGTCTCCTTCTGCAAATCTTTTTTCAGTCTCCAAATACATCTCTCCTCTATACAATCTTTCTATTGCATCGGGATCGCCGTCAAATACCTTCGGGATCTCTCCTCCGGCATATACCTCCAATACATCGCCTTGGCATGCTGTAATTGGTGCATAATTGGCTCCTGTCCGAAACGTTAACGTCCCTTCTCCGATCTCATCAACCTTTACATGTGCCCATTTTATGGTTTCATTGTTTCGGAAACGAAGTATATACACCTTTCCTTCTGTCAATGTCAGTTCATTAATTTCACACTGTTTTTCTTCTTTTTCTTCAAAATACATTTGATTTACCTCCATCAGGTCTTCCGCCAGTCCCTTCAGGACTACAGTATTATTCTTTGCCTTCAGCTCTTCGATGTTCTTCTGTCGCAGGATCTCACTCTGTGCTGCATACTCATGGTCTTTTTTACTCATGCGCTTGCGGATCACTTTCTGCCACTCACGCAGGAACGGCTTGACCTCTTCGATGCCCGGCTCCTCGTCATACTCTCCGCGGTGCTGGCGGATCGTTCCTCCCGGCTCTACCTCTATTGTATAAAAGGGCTCTTCCGGAGATGACTGCTGCCGCAGAAAACAGATATAGGTCTCTCTGCTGACGATCCGGTCAAAATATCTCTCCGCATTTCCTACGCAGTGATGCAGTGCCATTCCCTCAGCCGTGATCTCCATAAAGTTCTTCGGTACCACGATGCAGTAGGTACTGTTTCCATACTCAAACTTCTCGCGGATCTCAGACAGGATATCTTCATATCCCGGATATTTTTTCCGCATTTCCTCTGCCTGTCTTTTGGCCTGTTCCTCATTCTGCTTTCTCTGTATTTCTTTTTTATGCAGTTCCGCTTCCGCATTTACTTCATTGTGCCTGCGTTTCAGGTCCCGAGGGCGGTATGCCAAAGCATCATCCATGTGTTTTCCCAGCAGCTTAGACATGGACATATAATCCTCATACTGATCCCATACTGCACTGATTGTCTTTTCCGGATAGGATTCTTTTTTCTGTCGATTCAGGTAATTCATCAACTGTTCAGGTGACATGTATTCGCCGGCAATAGATCTCTCGTAATTTTCAGGGTCGATCTTGTTTTTCTCTGTCCATGCAATAAAATCTGCAGACAGCTTTTTTTCTTCCAGTTCCGACCACTGCATCCACCGGAGCATCTGCATTCCACCGTTTTCCTGCCGCAGGCGGTTGATCAGCTGCTTGTCATCTATCAGTAAGATATCTTCTATGCATTCACCGTTTACTTCGATCGTTCTCCCCGAATATCCGCCCCAGTATGTAATGCATTGTGATAATTCATCCAGCAGGCGGTAGAATCTGCCTTTCGCCATGTACTCTGCAATTCCGGCAAATTGACTGTTGCTCTCTACCAACAGACCGTTATAATGTGCCTTGATTCCCATCTGTGCCAGCATCGGCAATACGTCTGACCAGGCTTCGTATGCCGTATCTTTTAATCCGGCTTTGATTCCTTCTGTGTCTGGGTACAGATAGGAACTGTGCCACCGTCTGCTCTGCGGATTGTGGTCGTGCCATCCGCACCAGTACACATCACAGTAGTAATAGATCTTCATAAAATTCTTTGCTCCCCGGAGCATCATCAAACGGATCTGTTCATCCAGTTCTGTATATCTCTTTCCTTTTCCGGACCATTCCACTGTTACCTTAAAATGTCTCTCCACTCCCTGTTTTTCATCCACGTCGTGGATCATCGTCAGCCATCCGATTGCCTGGACGTTCGCCCTCGTTTTTTCTACTGTCAGATCATGGCCGCAAAGTGGACATTTGATCTGTTTTCGATGTTTTACCGGGACACCTGCTGCCTCTTCCCGGAAATCTCCATTGCAGGCCGTACAATGGCAGGTCTTGTCCTGCTTGTTATAAAAGGCATACTGGAGGTCTCCCACCAGTCTCTCGGTGATCCAGTCATATACCGCCTTACCCGGATTGGGGCATTTATCCATAAGGTCTCTGATCCGCTGTTCCTTCCGGTTCTGGGCACGTTCCCTTTGATCTGCCTTATAATATGTCTCCATGCGGCAGATTCTTTCCAGGACATCTCCGATCCAGTCATGCCCATCCTTTGTGATTTTGTCCAGCTCTTTGATCTGTTTTTCTGTCAGCCAGTCTTTTTGATGTGGTTCTGTTGCCCAGTATTTTCCGCCAAAACCTTCCGTACAGTTTGTCAGGTTCGTCTTATCTTTTATCCCGGCATCCGGATGATAGGTGCCATATTCCCAGGTTTTCCGATCTATGGCATGGCGGCATACGTTTACTTTCTTTCTCCAGATATCCATGATCAGATACCGGTCTGTCAAACAGAATGTGATCTGTTTCTCCTTTTTCTTTTCCTTCGGCAAGGGTGTCACCGGTACCTGCAATATTTCATGCCACTTCATGCCTGCTGCCTCCTCTCTGCTTCCTCCAGGGTTCCCAGTGTGTACCAGATACCCGGCAGGATATTTTTCCCGTCCACAGTAAACAGCTTTGCCGCAACTATCTTTCCGTCCTGCTCCTTGATCAGTCCCAGGTGTGCTCCGATGCATCCACTTACTCTGGGACTGCTGCCTCTGGCTATTGCGATCCCATCCGGCACCTTAATTTCGGCTGTCTGTTCTCCAACCTGCAACATACAACCACCTTTCTGCCATCCGCTCCTGTGTGGATGATGCAGCATATACAGCATGGCTTCTTTTGCAATGTCATAGTTGGTAAGTTCTCGTATCAGCGTCAGTCTGGTACATGCGATCCTCGTGTCGCGTCCATCTTCCGCTATGTCTCCCTCTGCCTTTGCTTTAAAAAACCTGTTCCCACGTCCCAGAGAGTAGTAGGTGGTACAGTCAAGCACATATTCGCAGGCATGTAACCCGGAGTCAGCACATTTAGATCTTTCTGCTGTGGCTGGGACACCTAACTGATACACAAATGTCCCTCTGCATGTCATATTTCCGTCTGTTGCCTTAAATACGATCATTTCTTTTCTCCCATGTAATAATCCAGCACGATCTTTTTCAGTTCATCCCTGCCACACATGCCGATTTGTCCGGCACTCTCCGGCAGTCCTGCTGCCTTTGTGATCCTCCTGTCTATGGTTACCCGGTTCTTTGATGCCATTTTCAGTCCTGCTGCCAGCACATCCAAAAGCTTTTTATCCGGATTAAATACGGCATTAGCCAGAGCTGCACCGTCCTCTTCCATGTGCTGTGTCGGATATTCCATCAGCATCTGGACCACAAAATCTTTCCAGTCTTTCATCTGGCTCTCCAGTTTCAGATCCTCTGCTTCCAGTTTCAGCTTACCGATTGCTGCCATTGTCTCATTACACAGGGTATCCTCGGCATCGTCGCTGTCCATGTAGTCCTCAGCATCTTCCTTCTCCAGCCCGTTCTCCACTGCCAGTCCGATCAGTGCTTCGAGGCCTCCCTCTGCTTTCTGGGCGGCTGCTGCCCTGTTCATTTCCTCTACGGTATTAAATATTCCAAATTTCTTTTCCATATCTGTCTCCTTTCCCGGTTGCACCGGTGCAACTGTACGATTTTTCCGTACGTTTCGTCTCAAACCGTGACATTTTGTCACGGTTTACTGTCATAATGTTGTATTTTTACCATTGCGGTGACATCACCGAAATGGTCTATAACACAGGTCATCTACTCGTGCTGTCAGTTTTTCGGCACTTCTGTATAAATGTCTTTTAATGCCCGTTTCAGTGGCATGTTAAAGCGCATCCACTCGGCATACTCATGTTTTTCACCTTCTGCCAGCAGGATATGTCCGCCTTCTTCTACGTCCTGAAGGAGCATTTCCCACAGGACCGCGTTTTTTACCGGATTACCTTTTGCGCTCTTCCAGCCGTTCCGCTGCCACTTCTCCGGCCAGTGTTGTGTGATGGCTGACGCCACGTAGCTGCACTCTGTATGGATCACTACGGTGCAGGCATAATGAAGACGCTGCAGAGCATCCCGGATGGCACGCAGGACTGACTCGCTCTCCGTGGTATTGTCATACTCTACGATCTGCGGCGTCGCCTCATAGTCACTGCCGTTCTTGCGCTTGGTGCGCATGATGTACATTGCCCGGCCTGCTCCCTTGGCAGATCCCCGCAGCGTGGTACCGATAAAAATATCAACAACCTTTAAATTTTCCAAAAATCAACACCTCCTTCTCCCCGGCGGTCTCTTCCGCTCGGTCGTTTTTAATCTGATCAGCGTATAGCTCCGGTACAGGAATCCTGTCACCGGATTGATGCCCTCGTGGATCCTGGCTATGTAATACCCCTTAGGCGGCTTGACCTCGGGTTTCCACCGGACCAGCTTGTCCTCTTTGGGCTCCGGCAGGGGCATATTACGGCTGGTATTGTATGATGACTCCGCTATCCTCGGCTTGCCCGGTGTGCCGTCTGCCTTGGTCTCCGCTGTGTGCTCATCCTTGGTCAGGTAATTCGCCATCTGTTCCATGTCATCTCCGGTAAACTTGCTGTGACGGATCTCTGCCACGTAGGTGCCGCCCTTTGTCCATGCCTTGGTCACGATAGCCGCTGCATCACCCTCCGGGGTCTGCTTGATCACAAGATGGATATGCCAGGCTCCCTTGGTTCCCTTTTCTATATTGCGAATCCAGTAGAGTGGTACGCCCCTAGCCCGGTAGATCTTCCGGATCTTCTGCATCGCGTTCTGAAAGTCCTTCAGTGCTCCTGCCATATCCGGCGGACGGTTCCCGACCTCGTAGGTCCATGTTATGAATAAATCTCCCTGGTCAAAATACTGGATCAGCCTCCACCGGCATCTCCTGACCTTGTTCCTCTGGTTGATCTGCCGCACCTGCTCCCTGGTCGGCTTCTCTTTCTTCTGTCTGCTCTTCCCCGGGGATCCATAGTTGCCATCGTGGTACTCTTCCACATCCAGTACATCCCCATGCCTTAACCTCATTTTCTTTCTCTTAACCATGTCTCTGTATCCTAACTTTAATATCTTTATCAAGTGCGCAGGGGCTTCACAAAAGCCCCATTTTTCTTGACTTTTTTAGTCCACAGAGTTACAATTATCTTGTCTATATAAGTAGCTCTGTGAGCTGGCCGGCATCGCCAAATGCCGGCTTTTTTATTTCTCTGCGTAGGCAGGCTCTACGATGTAATTATCCGGCGACCAGTAATACCTCTTATTACCTGTCAGCAGATACTCCACGCCCTGGATCTCCCTGTCGTAGTACTCCACCGTGCGTTTAAAATCTGCCCTCTCACGCTGCAGGCGGTCCAGTATGACCCGGACGGCATCGTCTGTGATTGTGATGTACCGGATGCCCTTCATCATGACCAGATGTGCATTGCCGTATTTCTGGAGCACATGCGGGAAAATTTCCTGTGCCTCGTGATCAACCAGCATCATCAAGGGCTGTGACGGTGTCTGCTCCAGTCTCTCCATAATTTCCTGCACTCTCTCGGCTTTCATCGGTCATACCTCCTCTCAGTTGCTCCAATTTTTGCTCAAGGTTCCGTACTCTCTGGCGGTATTTTTGCCATTTTTCGACTTGGTTCTCGCAAAAAAGGCAAAAAATAAAAAGCACCGTCGCCAGGCCTATGACCATGGCAATCTGCTCTCCTACTTCTGTTGTCTTAAATACCGGCTCCAGAAGCAATGCCCCGAGAATCGATATCGCTATGTCTTTATACATCCGCACTCTCCCCCTCTATCTGCCGTTTTATCTCTTGTATCTCATTGATTTTTGCGCTACATATGTCCTCTTCCATCTCGAGAAATCTTAACAAGGTTTCCTTCTGCGCCTGGTTGGTCGTTATTACCTGCACACCGCTAAATATATAGAGTTTAGCTACAGGGGTTTCCTGCTTGACCTGCTCATATACGCACTGGGCCAGGCTTTCATTGGCCGACTGCCAGAACTCTGCGCTGTCCTTGTTATTCATGACTTCTCTTACATAATAACTTTCATTTATGTTCATGTTGGTCCTTTCCGATCACGCTCTCTGCGTGGCCCCGGTGCTGATCTACCCGGGTACCACCAGAAAGAGGGCAACATACCATCATAGCAGTGGATGATATGCCGTCATATGGTGATGCAGCAAGATGCACCACGCACAAAGCGTGATCTATAATATGATGCTTGTCCCCATGCCCTCTACGTGGTGCCCAGCCAGGGGAGGACTGGACACACACGCTAATTGTGTAAAAGGGGAGTGTGGTGTTGGGAATACACCACGTACAGGGCACGGATACTTGTGGTTACGCTGATTCTTCTTTTTTCTTGACTGCATATCCCAGGGTCTTCAGACTCTGTTCATTCAGCCGTAAGGCAATCTCTGCCTTTTTCATGGGATCCATGTCATCCAATGACAATACCTGATCCCCGATGTGGATTAAATTTACAATCCGCATATGTACCTCCTGACTGCTTTTCTACAGCTTATGGTGCTATGGTTGTCTAAGTTGCATTCTCCAACTCAAAGATTGCCCACCGCAGCGCTACCTTTGTGTTCTCATCAATGTCATTACGCTCTAAGAGAGCATATAATCTATCGATTCTCTCCATTCCTGCTGCCTCCTTCCTTTACTATTGCTGAGATCTGAGATGATAGTTGCATCCTCCATGCTCTTTTTCTATAATTGATAGTGTCCAATTACCAATTACAAAATTTCAAAGGAGGAATTCACTATGGATGATTTGACTCGCATTTCCTTAGATGCTCTTGTTGAAGAAAATCTAAGGAACAATTCCGATAATATGGCAAAAGCCATTCTTCAAGGCGTTGAATCCTGCTCTGATCAGGATTCTCGTTATGCAAAAATGATAATTAATGCCGTTCACTATTCGACCCACGCTTCCGTCCAGTTGATGGCTGAAGTGTTGTTACAAACTGGTATTCTCCAACCTGCTGATGAGCCTGTGCTGCGAAAGCAGCTTTTAAAGCTTCTACAGGACTAGGATTTTGCATTAAAGCTCTTGCGGACACCAGCTCTGCAAGAGCCTTTGTCTTTTCGGTAATCTCATTCTCCATGTCGTTACCTTCATCGATGCGTTTTTTAATGTGTTCTGCCAATGCGTCGATCAGTTCATCTACCTTCCCCATTCTCTATCCCTCCTTTCCTACTTGATCAAATAATTTGAACAAAACTTTATTTAATGGTAATATTGATTTGTAACTTTTGAATTTTTTATCCGGCATGCACCAGAAAGGAAACTTATCTTGACACCAGCTCAAACTTTTATAAAGCAACGCGGAATTAACTTTCACATAGAGAGAAACGGTTTTATTATTTCAGATTTAAAGGGTCTCCCAAACCACGAACAATCTACGTCAAAAGCATACATAGGATTTCTGCCGGGTTCAGATGTTGTCGTTGGGGATTGGCTTATAAATCCTTCAAATGAGAGATTTTATGTACATGACACCATTACCGATTACTTTATGGGCACAGTAAGTCAGCTCAAAGCATATTATCAAACTGTTTCTGAATATAATTCCACATCAGCAGCTGCAAACATCTTTAACATTGGTACTGCTAATGGATCTGTAATCGGCACCCAGGCAAATGTCCTTCTTAATTACAATGACTCTTTGCAAAATGCCAAAAAGCTGATTGCTTCTACAGACTCCCCTGACAAGGAAGATCTTCAGCAAATCATTGCGTTACTTGAAATGGTTGTAAATAACCATGTCATTCCTCAGAAGGGATTGTTTTCCAAGTTTTCTGATGTTATGGAAAGAAATTCTTGGATTACAAGTGCAATTTCCTCTACATTATTAGGTTGGCTGATGTCTCAAATACATTGACATTTCCCTTTATAGTTACAGAAAGCTCTGTGGAACCGTCTGCGGAGCTTTTTAAACTATAATCCGATACTTCTATCATTTCTTTTCCTACTTGTAAAAAATTCCTGCTCTCTTCTTTGTGGATTACTATTTCCACTCCTGCTGCCTCCTCTCCTTTATTAGTTATGAAATAATAGTCCACATTTTGTAAACTAATAAGGTAAAAAAATATGGTCTTTTGGGAATCCACAAATTGAAGAATATAGTGTCAAATCAGCCTCGCTCATCTTCACCTTATTGCTCTCCCAATTGACTATCGTGGCTCTTGAAACATGCATCCTATTTGCAAGTTCTTCCTGTGATAATCCAGCATTTACTCTAACGGCAGGCAACCTGATTTTTAATTGTTGTGCCATTTTCTATGTACCTCCTTTTCAGTGTTCAACTTTATTACAAAATGTATGTTACTCCACTTTTTGTAAACTGTCAATACATTTTGTAAAGTTTTTTTACATTTTGGTTGCGTTTTTGCAAACTCTGTCCTATAATACAATCAATAAGAGAAAGAGGTGAACGTCATGGGAACAAATCAATTTGCTGAAATGCTAAAATATTATTTGATGTTAAATGATAAAACGCAAAAAGATTTAGTAGATGACTTAGGTTTTGATAAATCAACAGTCTCAAGTTGGTGCTCAGGTAACAGGGTTCCTAAAATAGATGTAATTATTGACATTGCAAAATATTTACATGTAAATGTTGGAGATCTCATAGAAGACAATCGAAACGATGATACATATTACCTTAATCCTGAAGCACGGGACATGGCTCAATTCCTTTTCGAAAATCCGGAATATAAAGTCCTGTTCGATGCTTCCCGTAAGGTAAAGCCTGAGGACATTCAATTTGTAAAAGAAATGATAGACAGAATGAGTAAGCGAGATTAAGGCCTTTATTTGGTACACTCTCCTTGCTACCTTACATATCAGAGGAGGTGTCTCTTATGGAAATACATTCAGTGCTGGCTACACTCCCCGGCAGTATCAAGGCTTATGTAGTAGCCAATGCCGATATGAGCTTTACAATTGTTCTAAACGACGCCCTGACCTTTGAGCAGAATCGGAAGTCTTACCTTCATGAGTATGCGCATATCGTCAACGGGGATTATGACAAGAAGTGCTCTGCAGATATGATCGAGTTGAATGCACACATTTAAGAAGGAATTATTATGACTTTTGTAAAAAAGCTCTTAGATGCTCTAAATATGGATAATTGGAATAAAAAAGGAAATGTTATTCACGCTAATACCGATGACTTCTCTCCAACCGTTTATGAATTAATATATACTTTTTGGAGACAGCATCCACAAATATATTGTAACAGTTCTTCTGATGGCGAAGTGTCAGCTGATGAATATATACTGTATGGAACGGTTTTAATCCTTTGGGGATACGATAAAGTTCGTCCTCTATTTGAAACTTTTCCATATTATTATGAAAAAGAATGCAAAATAAGTAATCCACTAAAATTGCAATCTATATTATTACAAAAAGGATACATTGCACCTGCTCCTGCACGATCCGTATTATTTTCCAATACAGTTGCAGACTTAAAAATAATTGCAGACAGTATTGGTTGTTCAAAAAAAGGAAAAAAAGCTGAACTTGTTGATAGAATATTTTCTTCACTTGATGAAAAACAATTAACTGACCTTGTACTTCAATCAGGTCTATACACTCTTTCTGGTAAAGGAATTGCTTTTCTTGAAGATAATTACGATTATGTTGATTTACACAGACATTGGAATTATGCAATTTCGTTATCTGAATATAATAGAAATAGATTTTGTGGGAATAAAAAACGTACTTTTAATGACACCGCTTATACCGTTCTTTGTGAAAGAACATATAAAGAATCTGCTTCATTTAATTTCTATGGACTAAGCAGTGATTATCTATCATTATATGATATTACTTTTTCCGAAGGACGATATGATATAGCAGTTAAATATTTCTTACAAGTTCTATATTTGAAAACATGCTGTATTCACGAAATGATGCTATGCCAGCCTGGACTCTATTCATGTAATGAACCATTTTCCAATATTCTAGTGATTACAGTACATGATACTTCTCAAATGATTGAACTGAAAGATTATTACAATCCAATACAGGTCGATAATATTTACAAGCAATCTGCTCAGCCACCAAGTTTTTTGGATATAAATATTTTTAAGAAGATGATAGACGAAATGTTAACAGAAATTGTATTTGATTATGAAAAATACAATATTCTTATACAAAATGAGCTTAACAAGTATATATCAATGCTGTAGTTAATAAGTTGCACCAGTGCAATTTACAATAAAATCAGCCCCAGTGTTGGAGCACCGGAGCTGATCCGATCTTACCGAGGAATCCCGTATAAAATCACCTTGAACAAGTGCATTTTATCATTTTCCCGGGCAGATTGCAATGCGAACATATGTCCGGGCATTTTTATGCCCATTTTTCCGTACATTTACTTAGGAGGAATGTGCAATGGTCAAGAAAGTGATGCGTAAATCTGCCGAGTCCACGGACCGGATCCGTACCGGTGCTGCCTATATCCGTGTCAGCACCGATGATCAGCTTGAGTATTCCCCGGAGTCCCAGTTGGAGGAGATCAAACGATACTGCCTGCAGCATAACATCCTGCTGCCATCTGAGTATATCTTCGTGGAAGAGGATGGACGCTCCGGCCGTAAATCCAGCAACCGGTATGCATTTCAGAATATGATTGCAATGGCGAAGACCAAGCCGAAGCCCTTCGATGTCATTGTACTGTGGAAATTCAGCCGTTTCGCAAGAAATCAGGACGAGAGCACCTTCTATAAGTCCATGCTCCGGAAGAAACTGGGGATTGATGTGGTATCTGTCAGTGAACCACTGATTGACGGTATGTACGGCCGACTCATTGAAATGATCATAGAGTGGCAGGATGAGTTCTATTCCGTGAACCTCTCCGGGGAAGTCCGCCGCTCTATGCTCTCCCGAGCCCGGAAGGGACTCTATAACGGTAAGATGCCTCTGGGCTACACCAAAGCCCCGAATGAGAATCCTGTGATAGAGGAGCAGGAGGCAGCCATAGTCCGGAAGATCTTCGACATGTATGCTTCCGGTTCTGACATCAACTATATCACCAGAGATCTGAACGATCACGGCTATAAGACCAAGACCGGCAAGAAGTTTGACCAGGAAGGTGTTATATATATTCTGGAGAATCCTTTCTATATTGGCAAGGTACGCTACAACATGAGAGAATCCAGTGCCACCAGTGCCCTCCGTGATCCGGACGAATGGATTGTAGCAGACAGCTTTCATGAACCTATTATTGATATGGAGACTTGGAATATTGTTCAAGAGCGTCGGGAACGCAGTAAGAAGCTGGCTGGCCGCTATGAGCATCCGGTCTCTCACGCCAAGCACTGGCTGTCCGGTCTGGTCAAATGCCCGGTCTGCGGTAAATCATTGTCCCACAAGGAAGGCTACCCCCGCAAGTCCACAAATGGAATCACGTACCTGTCCGGGGAGGGCTTCCAGTGTCTGGGATATATGAAAGGGCTTCATAGCGGCTCACAGTTCATCTCAGCGAAGAAACTGACCGACTCTGTGATTACGTCCCTTAGAGACGTATTGGAGAGTGCCACAGACGTATCCTTTGAACTTGTCCGGACTTATGAACCAACCATAGAGTTGGACAGACAGCGTTATCAACGCGAGCTGGCTTCTCTGGATCGGAAACTGGAGCGTATCAGGGAAGCTTACATGAATGAAATTGATACTCTGGAAGATTACAAGCGAAATAAAGAAATGATTGAAAAGCGCCGTGCCGATCTGGAAGCTTTGTTGGATGACATGACGACTGCTGCCTCCGGTCCTGAGAATTACAAAGAGCAGTTCTTGAACCGGGTACAGTCGGTTCTGGATATCATCGAAAGTGACGCACCAAATGACCTGAAAGCGGAGGCTCTCCGGGGCATTGTGCGTAAGATTGTGTTCTACAAGGATACAAATACCCTTGAATTCCACTATTACCTCATGGTAGAATGAATCCTGTAACCCGCATAATTGCTGGATTTATAGAATAGTAGCTGTATTTCCGACCATCCCCCACCGTGCCCCGCATCCAATACGATCAATGCCATAAAAAAACTCCCGCATATCCTTTTGTTTCATGATATGCTGGAGTTTCCTCTTTTAGATATTTTTTGCTTACTTTAAAATTGCTGCCGTCACTTCCTGCGGAATTACAAATTCCGGCGCCCCCATAGAACCGGGAGCCACTTCGTATTCATCAAATGCTATGACCAGTTCGTTATTTTCATTAAAATAGAAGTTCGTCTGCTCCGTGATCCCCTGGAAATTGAATTCCGGCATATCTTCGTTATCCAGAAAATAGATCACGCCTTCGTCCGCCGCCATCTGCTCCCGCATCTGGGTCTTAATGTTCTCGCTGATCGCGGAAATATAGTCGCTCCCTTCTGTAAACAGATCTTCCAGCGTCACCACATTTCCCGTCTGTTTAGCAATCGTATAAAATTGATTATGTTCATAGCCGCTGGCTTCCGTCTCCAGGGCACTCAGCTTCACTGTATAATACTGTGCATTGTCCGTAACAACCTCCTGTGTTACATGCAGTCCATGATACCCTTCCTCGGATAAGGTATCCTCGAACCGGCGGATTAGTTCCTCTACCGTAGCCTCCATATCCTGATTGACCGCTTCCACACCGTCTTCCGACAGCTTCGCCTCCGCAGCCTCCTGTCCGACACCGACTCCTTCCACACTTTCTGCGGCTGTGCCCGTAGGAGCGGCTGCACCGACTGCCACCTCTCCTGCGGGAGCACCTTCTTCCTCATCTTCTCCATAAGTGATCTGTGCCAGTTCTACTTCCGCATCATGGTTCTCATCACTGTAATTGTACTGCCGCACTGTTACCAGCCGGAAAAATCCACCCAGCAACGGAATATTTTCCATGGCATGGGCAATCTGCACATTGGTATTCGGCAGGGCGATCAACACGACCACTGCCGCAGCCACTGCCGTCCATGCAGAACGTCTTCTGGCGTGCTCTGCTCTTTTTTTATCCATCCGGGCTCTGTCGATACCTGCCTGCAGCCGTTCTCGTCCCGCTTCGGGTATTGTCATATTCTCATACTCCTCTTTTAATTGTTTTAATTGTTTTAATTGTTCCTGTTCTGTCATATCTATTCTCCATCTGTCCGGTCTGTTCGGACCGGTCATATATCTCTTTGCCTGTATCTGTCTTATGCCCTGCATATATATGATGCCGGGGTCAAAATCCCCCGACTTTGATGCCTACGGGTTGTTCAGCCTGTGCTGCCTTCGAGGTTCAGCCGCAGCTTTTTCATCACGCGGTACAATCTGCTCTTTACCGTGCTCAGGTTCTCATCCAGGATCTTCGCGATCTCCTCCAGCTGCCTGTCCTCAAAAAATCGTAATACTACAATGGCACGATCCTTCGGGTCAAGATTTTCTATAGCACGTTTTAAATCAATATTTTCATAGATATCTTCACTTGCCGCCTGGATCTCCTCCACATCCGCGCTCTCCTTCCGGCTACGCAGGAAGCTGCATGACTCGTTGACCACGATCCGATACACCCAGGTCTCCACATATTGCGGCTCCTTCAGGCTGTCACTTTTTAAAATGGCTTTATAGGCTGCTTCCTGTACAATATCCAGCGCGTCCGCTTCATTATGTACATAACTATAGGCAAGACGGTAATACTTCTCATACCCCTCCGTCAGGGCACGTTCCACCGCCTGTTCTTTTTTTCTGTCTGACATATGTCTTTTCCTCACTTTTATGAAAACTGCATGCATTTATTTTTCGGTATTTATTGTAACACATCTTCTTCTGATATATTCTACTATTTTGACGCTGTATTCCTGTAAAAAGTTTCACCGGCAAATCAGAAAAATATTCCCGGACGCTTCCGATGCACAAACCTCAGATGCACAAAAGATCCCGGGCTGCTCACCCGGGATCCTTTGAAAAGAGATGTATGAAACTATGCGTTGCATTTGTTCCTGTCGATTCAGAATGTAAGCTCTTACATTTCGAACCATATTTATTTTACCATTATTCCGACTATTTGGCAAACAATTTTCCAGCAATTGCGACTTTTTCGCACTTTTAGCCAAAATCACGCCTTCTTTTTTGTCTAATCCTCATATTTGAAGTAGTCAAAATCCGCTGCTTTGCGGCTTCCACAGCCTCCGTTGTTGGCATAGATGCCTACCAGCGTACCGGTATGGCGTTTAGGATCATCGGGAACACCCTCGTCACAGAGGTAAATGCAGTTCTCCAGAACTCCGACCTGCTCCCAGTTCTCTCCGTCATAGCTGTAATAGAAAGTTCTGGTCAGCTTCTCCACCACTACTTTCAGATACAGAGCGCCTTCCTTCACATGGTCCACTTCCGCCACCAGCTCCTCGCCGTGGTTGCGGTTGATGACCAGTTGGATCTTCCGTCCGCCCTCATAGCACAGGGAGCATCTGGCATAGGTGGCTGTGCTGTAATAGCAGGTCAGTCCCGCCTGTTCTCCGTCCTTATCCGGGTAGAATTCCAGCTTCGTCTCTGCCACGTAGGACAACTCCTGTTCTCTGCGTAGCAACGTATTTTTCGCACGGATCTCATTCAACTGTCCGTCTCTGGTCCAGATCCTGTAATACCCGGGACGTTCCGTCAGTGACCAGGATCCGTTATCCGGGTTGCGCACGAACTCCCATTCCAGATTCAGCCTGGTATCGTTAAAATCATCAAATAAGTTTCTCTCGTAGATACACTCGGGAAGATCCGGTGCAATCTGTGTCAGGCTGGGGCCTTTTCCTTCGTTGACGGTAAACCAGCCATCCTCCGTCCACTGTACGGGATCCAGTGCCGACTCTCTGCCTACGGTTGTATAATTGCCCTCGTTGGGTCTTCCGCAGAGATAATAGCACCACCACTGACCGTTCTGATCCTGTACCAGCTTGCCGTGTCCGGCTCTCTGAATGGGTGCCGCAGGGTCCTTCTGACGCATGACCGGATTATAGGGAGAACACTTATAAGGGCCGTAGAAATTCTTACTTCTTCCCACATTGATGCCATGGCCGTAACCGGTGCCACCCTCAGCCACGATAGCGTAATAATAGCCGTCCTTTTTCATGATATGGGGACCTTCAGAGCAACGCTCGCCCGTGCCTTCCCATGCGGTCTTCGCCGGACCCGCCACTGCCAGTCCGTCCGCCGTCAGGGGAACCGCCTGTGCTGCCTTGGCAATGATCATATATCTGCTGCCGTCATCATCCACGAACAGAGACGGATCGATATCGTCCACTTCCAGACATACCGGCTTACTATAAGGACCCCCCGGCCTGTCGGACACCATCACCAGTTGTCTGCGCATTACGTTGTTATCACGCTTGCCGTCCGCATTCAAGCGTAAGGTAACATAGATATAGTATTTTCCGTCCACATATTCAATATCCGGTGCCCAGATTCCGTGGGAATCCCGGATGTCGCTGAGATCCAGCCATTCCGGATTCGTGATGGCATGACCGATAATATGCCAGTGTACCATATCCCGGGAATGGGAAATGGGGATCGCCGGAAAATACTGGAAACTGGAATTCACCATGTAATAATCGTTACCGACACGGATCACGGAAGGATCCGGAAAAAAGCCTCGTTGTACAGGATTGTGATAGATTCTCAGTTCGCTCATAGAAATCTCCTTTTATCACTCATAATTATACTGTAAGTGTAGCTTCTTCCCGGACTTCTGTCGTGCCAGTTTTCTTTTTATTTTATGACAAATATTGCGTTAAATACAGATTGATCCTCCGGAATTATTCCATGATGGAGTACTGCATCCACTCGTACAGCAGCTTCGTGCCCTCCATAATCTCGGGCGGAAGCAGTGCACGGGCCACCAGCTTTAATTCATCGGATTCGATGTCTGTTCTGCGAAGATTGGCATAATCGCCGTCAATGCTTTCTACGATATATTCAAAACGATTCATAGGGGTACCTCTTTCTTTGATGTGTTTGAGATAAGTTTAAGAGGTTTTTGTGTGTGAGTCAAGGGAATCCACTTTATCTTCGAAAATCGCTCTGCTTCGCAGAGCACGTGCTTCGCACTTATGATTTTCTCGATAAACACCCATAAAAAACAAATGCCACACCCGAAGGTGTGGCGCTTGTTTTTTCTATGGGTGTTTACATCATTCCGCCCATGCCGGCTCCACCGGCGGGCATTGCAGGAGTCTCTTCCTTGATGTTAGCTACAACGCTTTCGGTAGTAAGCAGTGTGCTTGCTACGCTGGTAGCGTTCTGCAGGGCACTTCTGGTAACCTTTGCAGGATCCAAGATGCCGGCACTTACCATATCTACATATTCCTCTTTCAGAGCATCGAAGCCGACACCGACCTCAGACTCACGTACCTTATTGATGATAACGCTGCCTTCCAGTCCTGCGTTTGCTGCGATGTGATACAGCGGAGCTTCCAGTGCTTTCAGGACGATGCCTGCACCGGTCTTCTCATCACCTTCCAATGTAGCTGCCAGTTTGGCTACTTCCTTGGATGCATGAATGTATGCGGAACCACCACCACAGATGATACCTTCCTCTACGGCTGCTCTGGTAGCTGCCAGAGCATCTTCCAGACGAAGCTTAGCTTCCTTCATCTCGGTCTCGGTAGCAGCACCTACACGGATGACTGCAACACCGCCGGACAGCTTAGCCAGTCTCTCCTGTAATTTCTCTCTGTCGAAATCAGAAGTGGTCTCTTCGATCTGCTTCTTGATCTGTGCGATTCTGGACTGTAATGCTTCCTTGTCGCCCTCACCGTCTACGATCACGGTGTTCTCTTTCTGAACCTTAACGGATTTTGCACGACCCAGCATATCCATTGTGGTATCCTTCAGCTCATAACCAAGTTCGGAACTGATCACGGTACCACCAGTCAGGATTGCGATATCCTCCAGCATAGCTTTTCTTCTGTCACCATAGCCGGGAGCCTTAACTGCTACTACATTGAAAGTACCACGCAGTTTGTTGACGATCAGAGTGGTCAGTGCCTCACCCTCTACATCCTCAGCGATGATCAGCAGCTTAGCGCCGGACTGAACGATCTGCTCTAACAGAGGCAGGATCTCCTGAATGTTGGAGATCTTCTTATCAGTGATCAGGATATACGGATTATCCAGAACGGCTTCCATCTTATCCATATCGGTTGCCATGTAAGCAGAGATATAACCTCTGTCGAACTGCATACCTTCTACCAGATCCAGTTCGGTCTGCATGGTCTTGGACTCTTCAATGGTGATAACACCGTTGTTGCTTACCTTCTCCATAGCATCTGCAACCAACTGTCCTACCGCCTCATCTCCTGCGGAAATTGCTGCTACTCTTGCGATGTGCTCCTTGCCGTTTACCTTCTGGCTCATCTTACCGATGGCTTCTACTGCACATGCGGTTGCTTTCTTCATACCTTTTCTCAGGATGATGGGGTTCGCACCTGCTGCCAGGTTCTTCATACCTGCATTTACCATAGCCTGTGCCAGAACGGTTGCTGTGGTAGTACCATCACCGGCTACATCGTTGGTCTTGGTAGCTACTTCCTTTACCAGCTGTGCACCCATGTTCTCGAATACATCTTCCAGCTCGATCTCTTTTGCAATGGTAACACCATCGTTGGTGATCAGGGGCGCACCAAAGGACTTATCCAGTACTACGTTTCTTCCTTTGGGTCCTAAGGTTACTCTTACGGTATCTGCCAGCTGGTTGACACCAGCCTCTAATGCTGCACGGGCTTCTGCGCCGTATTTAATCTCTTTTGCCATAATAATCAGCCTCCAATTTATTTGCTCTTAGTCTTAATTTCTTTTTAGGTTTTGCTATTACTGAATAATTGCAAGGATGTCGCTCTGCTTTACGATAATGTACTCTTCGTCATCCAGCTTTACTTCGGTTCCGGAATATTTGGAATAGATGACCTGATCGCCAACCTTAACTTCCATCTTGACTTCCTTGCCGTCTACAACACCACCGGGGCCTACTGCTACGACTTCTGCCTGCTGGGGTTTCTCCTTATTCTGACCGGGGAGTACGATACCGGACTTGGTAGTCTCCTCTGCAACTAACTGCTTTAATACGACTCTGTCACCTAACGGTTTCAAATTCATGATAACTGCCTCCTTAATAGCTATTTAAAAATATTATTACTCGTTTTCATTTGTTAGCACTCATTTTTATCGAGTGCTAATTTCTATAGCTTATATTAGTTTTATATGCCCAGTTTTTCAAACGTATTCACAACTATTTAAAATCTATATTCTCATTTTTTCTCTCATTTTCTCATTTTATCTTTCGTTTTTATATAGCATAAGTGAAAATACGATTTAATATTTCGTTTATAATTATAAAAAAGAATCTCGCTTATTTCCTATGAATTAAAAAAACAGCCCGATGCTATCACCGGACTGTTTCCCATACTTACCTATAAAATTGATTTACTTTATGCTGTTTTGGCATCGTCATGGTATTTCTGCCACTTCTTCTTATAAATAAAGTAACAGGGAATTCCTACGAATACCATTCCACCTAAAATATTACCGATGGTAACGGGAATAAAGTTGTTCAGACTGTGAAGTATCGTCAGTCCCTGAATCTGCTCTGCCGTCAATCCGTATGCTTCCTGTGCTTTCGCCACGTAAACAGGATTCTGCGCAGCCATCATGCCAACGGGAATGTAGAACATATTTGCAACGCAGTGTTCGAAGCCGCCGACCACAAACGCCATGATCGGGAAGAAGATCGCCCAGACCTTACCTACGATATCCGTAGCTGCCACTGCCATCAGGATAGCAATACATACCAAAATATTACACAGAATGCCTGAGGTGATTCCCTTCAGGGGAGAAATGCCCACTTTGCCGACTGCCACCTTGATGGCATAGGCACCCAGCAGCCCTCCGGTGTAATCCAGATTACCGGAAAAGTAGATCAGGGTATCAATGATCAGGGCGCCGATCAGATTGCTGAAGTACACCACGATCAGGTTGCGGATACATTCGAACCACGTTACCTTTTTGCCAACCACATCCATGACGATCAGGCAGTTACCGGTGAAAAGCTCTCCACCTACAAATACAATGATCATCAGTCCCACGGGGAAGATAATACCTGCCACAAATCGTGCCAGCCCTACATTGTCAATGGTATGTGCCGCGGTGCTGCTGGTGGCTCCGCCCAGCGCGATAAATGCACCCGCCATAATACCTAACAGGATCATCTTGCCTAAAGGAAGATGGGCTTTACCTTCTCCGGCTTTCATGTTGGTATCAATGACTTCTGACGGCGTATTAAAATGCTGTTCCATATAACCCTCATTTCTGCACAGCTCTCATCTGCTGTACTCTCTTAACTCATTTATTCCTTATATTACACTACTTTCATGATAGTAAGCAAGATATTCACTCCATGTATCTGATTATATACATTTCTGTTTTCAAAGTGGAATCTCGTTTACAAAACGGGAAACTCGGATGACTATTGAGCAGCGTCTGATTTTGTCGACAAAGAGTCTTTTTTTGTAATTTTTTTGCCTTTTTTTGCAAAAAAATGCTAGACAAAAGCCAAATTGTGTACTATACTAAACTTGTTCGGTGAGAGCCGAACCGCTTATATAAGTAGATTTCCGGAAGAATTCCCCTTTTACACAATTAAAGTGGCTGCAGGTTTCCCGCCTGCGGCTGCTTTAATTGTGTTATAAGATAGTTTTTAAGCTTTGCTTTAAAATTGCAAAAGTTTTTGCAAAAATTTAAAATTTTCACTTGCTAAGTGATAAGTATCTATGCTATAATAGCTTTCGTCAGTGGTTCAGCTGATACAATTTCATAGGGGAATAGTACAGCGGTAGTGCGGCGGTCTCCAAAACCGTTAACGGGGGTTCGATCCCCTCTTCCCCTGCTTTTAAAAGTCGATGTTATCGGCTTTTTTTATTTCTGTTTTTAGATACAATTTCACCCCGGCACGACGTGATTCATAGATCTGCGCCATGCCGGGGTGTTGTCTTTACAGCTATATTGTTATATCTCCTCTTTCTCCGAATCCGGTGCGATCACAGATCCGATGGCGGTCGCGTAATCAGAGTACTCCGGAATGCTGATCTTCACATCCCACAGGCTCTTGAAATCCTCGATGATCTGGCGGCACTCGAAGAATTTAGTCAGTCCGCCGATCAGGATATACTCTTTGATGCCGGTGCTCATAGATGCCAGGATTCCTGCCTGGCAGATATTCTCGATCACCATATGTACAATACCTGCCGCGATATCCTCCGGTTTGGACTGGGCATCTGCCTTACCAAAATTAGAAGCCGTCACATCCAGATTCAGGCCCGGCAGCTTTTCTTTGGCCAGATCTGCGATCCGCAGGTCGATCTTCGCCACATCACCCTTACGGGACAACGGCACAATTTCATGAATGTCGCCGGTATTCAGCATGATCGAGGACAGTCCACAGATCGTTCCGCCTCCTAAGCCGACACCACCCAGGTGCTTCATCTCCTTCTCCGTCACTTTGACGAAGAAGCTTCCGGTACCCATACTGATGACAATGACTTCCTTTTTATCCGTAAGATAATATCCTCCGGTACCTGTAGCGACGAATTCATCCACTTTATAGGTAGGACGATCATATACCGCTTTCTCCACATATTTGCTTCCCACACCGGTGATATAGACTCCTTCCACATCAGCCAGTTCCAGATTATTCTCATACAGATATCTTCCGAATGCACCGTAGAGAGATGCCACCTGGCTATCCGCCTTGACCGCCATAGGCGGAAGCATATGTTCTCCTTCAAAAGCTACGATTTTTGTCGTACTGCTACCGATATCGATTCCTATTTTGACAGGCATGTTTTCAACCTCCTCATATCACTTAACTGTTCATCGTCTCATTTCCAGATACATTTCCACAGTTCGAGACCGTCAGCCAAACACTTTATCCACAGCATCCTGTACAGAACTGACGCCAATGACCCGGATCTTACTTCCTTTTTTACACTCTTCCAACGAGACAAGCGGCACCACACATTCTTCGAAGCCCAGCTTCTCTGCCTCTGCCACGCGTTGTTTTGCCATGCTGACTGCCCGTACCTCGCCGCTTAATCCCACTTCACCGAAAGCGACCAGTTTCGGATTCAGTGCCTTATTCCGGAAGCTAGACAGAATCGCCAGCACGATTCCCAGATCGATCGCCGGTTCCTGGATCTTGATACCTCCGGTGATATTCACGTAGGCATCACAGGAAGATAATTGCACTCCGGAACGTTTCTCCAGCACTGCCATCAGGAGATTTACACGGTTGAAATCCGTACCGGTGGTCTGTCTTCTGGGAATTCCGAAATTGCTGTGGCACACCAGCGCCTGCAGTTCGATCAGAAGCGGCCTGGTGCCCTCCATAGTACATGCCACCACAGAGCCACTGGCATTCTCCGGCCGTCCGTTCAACATATATTCCGAAGGGTTCTTCACCTCCGCGAGTCCCGTCTCCCGCATCTCGAAAACACCGATCTCGTTCGTGGACCCGAAACGGTTCTTCACCCCACGCAGGATCCGGTAGGAAGCATGTCTGTCCCCTTCAAAATAAAGTACCGTGTCCACCATATGTTCCAACACTCTGGGTCCCGCTACGGTTCCTTCTTTTGTTACATGTCCCACAATAAAAATAGAAATCCCCAATCCTTTTGCCAGTTGCAACAGGATGCCTGTGGATTCCCGCACCTGTGATACGCTTCCCGGTGCTGCAGATACATTTTCATTATACATGGTCTGAATGGAATCTATGATCACGACCTCCGGCTTGCTCCTGCGGATCACTTCGCCGATGATGTCCAGATTCGTCTCACACAGCAGGAGCATATGTTCCGAAAATGTGCCGAGCCTGTCTGCCCGCATCTTGATCTGTACCTTGGATTCCTCTCCGGAGATATACAATACCTTATGTCCGGCCTCTGACAGATTGTGACACACCTGAAGCAGCAGGGTAGATTTACCGATCCCCGGATCGCCTCCTACCAGAGTCAGGGAACCCTGTACGATTCCGCCACCGAGCACCCGGTCCAGTTCTTTGATCCCGGTGAGTGTCTTGTTCTCCTCACGGATCGCGATTTCAGATAATACACAGGGTTCGGAAGCCTCTCTGCGCTCTCTTCTGCTCCCGGTGCCGGTGTTTTTCAATACCGTTTTATCTATCGTCTCTTCCACGAAAGTGTTCCACTCTCTGCAGCCGGGGCATTGTCCCAGCCATTTCGTGGATTCATAGCCACAGTTCTGACAGAAAAAAACGGTGGCTGTCTTACCTTTTGCCATGCTCTCTCCTCAATCGTTATAAAAAAGAGCCCAGACACGAAGTACTACAATATCCTCCGTGTCTGGACTCCTTTGCAGTGCGCCTTTACGCCTCTACGATCTTCACAGGTACTTCCCCTGCTGCTTCCAGTTCTACACTCAGGCTCAGCTTTCCGCCAAGTCCGGTCTTCATGGTTCCTACGTTCTTACCGTCAATAAATACTTCGTACTCGGTGTCGTCCTTTAATCCTACTGTGATCTGGGAATCTTCATCACCTTCTACGATGAATTCTACACTGTTATCGGACTCTTTGAACTCCAGCACACTGGTTCCGGGAACAGATTCATATAAAAACATACCGTTCTTCTCCAGCTTTGTCATCTCATTGTAGGTCTTAACCTTCAGCAGATCTCCTGCATGCTCATAATCTTCTACCTTTGCCTTCTTGGCCAGCTTATGATTACCAAAGCTGATAGATCCGTCTGCTTCACTGCGAAGTATTTCTTCCACTACTGCCATCTGTCTGTCCTCCTGAAAGTAACTGCATCCGCAACACTTCTTTATCTTTCGTCCTTTGCGAATGGGGTTTGAATAGTTACAGTATAATATATCTCACCCTGTTTTTCTACAAAAAAATTATTTATTTTTCACCGTGAATACAACTTTTCCGTCCTTGAAGCCTGCGGATACTTTATCTCCGGGTACCACCTTTTTCTGAAGGATCTCTTCCGCCAGCGCATCCTCTACCACAGACTGGATTGCACGCTTTAACGGTCTCGCTCCCATCTTGTTATCGGCGTATTTAGACACCAGATGTTCCTTCAATGCCGCCGTGATCGTCAGATGGATGCCCAGCTGGTCCTCGCATCTCTTATACAGATTGGATGCCAGCAGATTTACGATCTCTTTCATATTCTCATTGTTCAGCTGGTGGAACACGATAATGTCATCGATACGGTTGATGAATTCCGGCTTGAAGCTGCGCTTTACCTCTTCCATGACATTGGATTTCATTTTCTCATAATCCTTCGTCTCGCTCTTCTCCGTTGCGAAGCCGAGATTCTTGGGATCTACAATCCGCTGTGCTCCGGCGTTGGATGTCATGATCAGCACCGTATTCTTGAAGCTGACCTTTCTGCCCTTGGAATCCGTAATATGGCCGTCATCCAGCACCTGCAAAAGCACGTTGAACACATCCGGATGAGCCTTTTCGATCTCATCAAACAGAACGACAGAATAAGGATTCCTGCGGACCTTCTCGCTCAACTGGCCACCTTCTTCAAATCCCACATATCCGGGCGGGGAACCGATCATCTTGGATACCGAATGACCTTCCATATACTCCGACATATCCACACGGATCATGGCATCTTCCGAGCCGAACATAGCCTCTGCAAGCGCCTTGGATAATTCCGTCTTGCCGACGCCGGTAGGTCCTAAGAACAGGAAAGAACCGATGGGACGGTTCGGATCCTTCAGTCCCACACGGCCTCTGCGGATGGCTTTGGCCACGGCGGTAACTGCCTCTTCCTGACCGATCACACGCTTATGCAATGTCTTCTCCAGCTTCAGAAGTCTCTCGCTTTCCTTCTCTGCCAGCTTCTGCACCGGGATTTTGGTCCACTGGGCCACCACCTCGGCGATCTCATTTTCACCGATGCTTAAAGTATTTTCCTCTTCCCTTTTTTCACGCTTTTTCAGCAAACGCTCCTGCTTCTTTACCAGAGCATCCTGTTTCTTCTTGATCTCTGCCATCTGGGCAAAAGCTTCCACGCGGATAGCCTTCTCCATCTCCCAGTCCAGCTCCCGGATCTTATCCGAGATCTCCTTTGCCTTATCCGGTGCATCCATTGCATGCAGTCTGGCACTGGCCGCTGCCTCATCGATCAGGTCAATCGCCTTGTCGGGCAGATTCCTATCATTGATATAACGACTGGACAGTCTCACTGCCGCCTCCACCGCTTCCGGTGTAATGGTCACATGGTGATGTGCTTCGTACTTCCCCTTGATACCCTCCAGGATGCGGACAGCCTCTTCCTCTGTGGGTTCTTCCACCGTAACCGGCTGGAATCTCCGCTCCAGTGCAGCATCCTTCTCAATATACTTGCGATACTCCGCGATCGTGGTCGCACCGATCAGCTGGATCTCTCCGCGGGCCAGAGACGGTTTCATGATATTGGACGCATCAATAGCCCCCTCGGCACCTCCGGCACCGATGATCGTATGCAATTCATCCAGGAATAAAATAATATTCCCATCCTCTGTGACTTCCTTCAGTACCTTCTTGATCCGCTCCTCGAACTCTCCGCGGTACTTACTTCCCGCTACCATTCCGGACAGATCCAGTGTCAGTACTCTCTTATTCTGCACCGTAAAAGGCACATCGCCCGCCACAATACGGGTTGCCAGTCCTTCTACCACGGCGGTCTTGCCAACACCGGGTTCCCCGACCAGGCAGGGATTGTTCTTCGTCCGTCGGCTCAGGATCTGGATCACTCTGCGGATTTCTTCATCTCTTCCGACTACCGGATCCAGCTTTCCTTCCCTGGCCAGCGCCGTCAGATCCCGGCTGTACTGCTCCAACGTAGACTGTTTCGCCTTACGGTCTCCTCTTTTTCCCAGGTCTTCCTTGTACAGATTGCCGTCCTGTCCGATAGCGATCAGGGTATCCACATAAATTTTCTGTACATTGGCTCCCAGCGTGTTCAACAGGCGTACCGCTACGTTTTCCCCCTCTTTGATCAGGGCCAGCAGCAAATGCTCCGTTCCGGTCTGCTTCTGTCCGAAACGTGCGGCCTGATGGTGTGCTTCCTCCAGGATTCTCGCGGCTCTGGGAGAATATCCCTCTCTGTCCTTCACTGCGACACCGTTCTCAAACGCGATCAGATCCCGGATCATGTCCATGACCTGCCCGGTCTCCACACCGTTATCAGCCAATACCTTGGCCGCCACACCGGTGTCTTCCTTTAATAATCCTACCAGAATGTGTTCCGTTCCGATGTAACCCTGCTTCAGACTCCTTGCACATCTGGAAGCCTGCGCCAGCGCATTTTGCGCCTTATCCGTAAACTGTGACTGCATCAATTCAGTCCTCCATACTCTTCATATATTTCATCAATCAGCTCATGAACTTCCTGCCTGGAAATATTCTTGCAGCTGCTCTTAGCCAGTATTACCTGCAATTCCTTCCGCAATTCATCTACCGCACGCATGCGATCCACATCGAGTGCAATTACCGCGCCTTTTCGCCGGTCTACCTTAACATAACCTTCCTGCTTCAGAACCGTATATGCCTTATTTACTGTATGCATATTGATCCCGATCGTATCCGCCAGCTGGCGCACGCTGGGCAGAGAATCTCCTTCATGAAATTGTGACGTGGCAATTCCCATGATGATCTGATTGCGTAATTGCATATAGAGTGCTTCATCACTGTTGAAATCTATCTCTATTATCATCAAACTCGCTCCCTTCCCATGTCACTGATTGTTATATTCCTATTATAACAGTGAACGCAGTACTGTCAACTGTAACCGGGGAAAGTTTATCGTTTTTTAATCACCACCACCCGTCTAACGGGTGGTTTGCTCTGAGGCTATAAGCCTCTGTTA
>OGKS01000034.1_pt1 | contig 60041 bp, 79 predicted proteins | sample 1572491 | NCBI WGS metagenome assembly OGKS01 (sample SAMEA2582153, study PRJEB24529) | metagenome | biome: Human gut stool | place: China | collected 2011
GAAGTGTAGATACATTCTTCATAAACGGAGAAAGCTTTATTAATTATTGCTCAGATAATGACTTTAATTATACAATTTATATTGGACAAAAATGTAAAGTTTTGAGAAATGGAAAGTGTTTTATAGGTACGCTGCACGAAGTAGACTCAAACAAAAATACATTCTCGATAAAACAAAATAATGGAGAAATAATAGAAATAAATTGTGCTGATGTAGAAGAAATTTTCAGCGAAGAGGAAATTGGAACGATAAATTAGAAATAACGGAGGTAAAAAATATGAGAATTGATGATTTAAATTTATCAGTTAGAACATATAACACATTATTAAGAGCAGGAATTAATACTGTTGAGAAAATCAGAGAAATGACAGATGAAGATTTGAAAAGTGTAAAAAATCTGTCTGAAAAATGCTATAAGGAAATTAAACAGGCTGTATACTGTACAGATTGCAAGAGAAGTATTTACGGAGAGTATAAGAATTGTGATGTTAATATTGAAAACCACGGGAAATATGTTCTTGCAGGAGATAAATGTGGATGTAAGGTGGTCTAACTTAGGATTTAGTGGAGGTAGACTATGAAGAAAATACTTGATGCCTGCTGTGGTAGTAGGATGTTTTGGTTTGATCGGCAGAAGCTGGTGTTGCGAAAATGCTAAATGGAATGGAAGAAGCAAGGAATAATAAATGATTAAATTAAAACTGATTAAAGTTTAGGAGGAATAGAAGATGAAAGTTGAAGAAATTGCATTGAGACAGGAAATCAGGCAGATGCTTAACGAAGCAGGAATTAATAAAAACACTTTACGCGATATGGCGGAAAAAGTTATGCGGGAAGAAATTGAGAAACAGGTGAAGAACGCCATCAATCAAAGTAACATTAATAGCATTGTATATAGCAAAGTCAATTCATATGAGCTTAATGATATGATGCGGGCGGCAATTAAGAAAGAAATCAGCGAAGCTGTTGACATTAAGATCAACGTAAAGGCAACTATTCCGCAGAGAGAGTCTTAAATGGAAACTGATAAAGCATAGAGAAAAGAGTGGAAATCTGAAATTTAACGAGAGGGACAACATGGAAGCTTTTAAAAATATTTTATTCAATGTCTTAATTGTTGTTGGACTTATCGCAATTATCCTTACCGCTATCTGGTGGTTGTTGGAATTGCTCAATAAGATATTTAATTTTTCAAAATATATAATCATGTATCACCAGTATAAAAAGAAAGAGGATTTATACGATCTGCGCAATAAGGTTATCGTAGCAAAGGACGGAGAAATATCCTATTCCTGCGTGGGGGACATTGACGAACAAATTGTAATTCTAAACAAAGGTATAGAATATGCAATGAAAATGAAAGATATGAGAGAAAGATTTTCTAAAAATTTTTAACACATTCACGAAGAGGGAGAAATATACAGATGAAAATTATTGAAACGGGAACGACATATAAAATTTATGGTGAAGATTTAATTGTACTTGAAAATCTTCCTGCACAGACCTATAAGGTAGGTTTCTCTAAATTTACCGGATTTTTTTTGGAAAAACAGGCGAATTTGGAAATTAAAGAAGAGAAAATCTATGGTGTACATGAATCCAAAGTAAAAAAGGTTGTAAATAGATTCAAGAATACAAATAAGAATCTTGGTGTTATTTTAAGTGGAGATAAGGGAATTGGAAAATCTTTATTTGCTAGATTGCTTTCCAATACAGCAATCGAAAATGGAATGCCTGTAATTTTGGTAAATGAATATATTCCTGGAATTAGTGACTTCATTAACAGTATCGAAAATGAAGTATTGGTATTATTTGATGAATTTGATAAAACCTTTGCTTCGGGAGATGGAGAAGATCCGCAGGCTCAAATGCTTTCTTTGTTTGATGGAACCAGTCATGGAAAGAAATTATTTGTAATTACCTGTAATAGGTATCGGTCTTTAAATGAGTATCTGATCAATAGACCTGGCAGATTCCATTATCATTTTAGATTTAACTATCCGACTGTAGAGGAAGTAAAAGAGTATTTACAGGATAAGTTAGCACCGGAATATTATTCTGAGATTCATAAGGTTGCAGCCTTTTCCAAAAAGATTAAACTCAATTATGATTGCCTTTCTGCAATTGCTTTGGAATTAAATGATGGAGAAGCTTTTGAGGATGCAATTATAGACTTAAATATTGTAAATACCGGAGAAAGAGATACCACTTATTCTGTAACCGTTTATACACAAGAAGGATTTATCTTCCGTAATGAATCCGTTAATCTTAATCTGTTTGGAACAAATAGAAATAAGTTTTGGGTAGATGATGATGCAGAAAATAGTATAAATATTGCATTTTACGGAAAAGATGCAATTTATGAAAAGAAAACAAATAATTTTATTGTCTCCAGAGATATGATCAAAACAGAGTTTGATGAAGATTACATTGATAAGAAACTTATAGATTCGTATAAAAATATGCATATTACCTATGCGGAAATCACATTAAATTATGATATGGATATTCATTATGTAGTATAAATTAAATTTGGGAATAGGGTATGTATTATAGCAGAGCAAGTGGGAAGCATACCGAATCATAAGATTGATGTATTTGACGGGGTATCCCGAGTGGACTGTCAAAACAGGGGTTGCTTATGGTAATGATAAAAAAGGAGACAAAAAAATGGGTAGTGTTACTTTTTATTACGAAAAATTATGTAAAAAAACATTAGCACAGCTTTATTATCATAAATTTACAGAAAAAAGAGATTTCAGTAATTTTTCTATTACAGAGATAGAAAATTTATTACGCAATTAGAATCACGATAATGAATTCTATTTCCAATGTGGCGCAGTATTTGTAATGGTTTCTGCTGAGGCAAATGAAGAGGGCAGTGATGCATTAAACGCTCTTATTGGTAGTATCCCAATGTTTGAGGATATAATTGGATTAAATGAGGACACGAGATTAAATAATAATCAGTTTGCAGACGATGACGAGGGACGCGGAGACTTCGAGATTTGCGAAGAAGAAATTGGATCCACTAGATTATTTTAAAACCTCCCCAGGCAGGAGAAGGAATGAGGAATGAAAAAACATGTATGAACAGCTAAAAAAATATATCGAAGAATCTAATAATATTGTGTTCTTTGGTGGAGCAGGAGTTTCTACTGAAAGTGGTATTCCGGATTTCAGATCAAAAAACGGTTTATATAATCAGCATGATATTCAGTTCGATAAATATGAGCCGGAATATCTTTTAAGCAGAGAATGCTTATATCATAACCCAAAAGTATTTTATGAATTTTATCGACAGAAAATGGATACCAGAAACATTGAACCGAATATTACACATAAAGTACTTGCTAAAATGGAAGAAGCGGGAAAACTATCAGCAATTATAACACAGAATATTGACGGATTGCATCAAAAAGCTGGTAGTAAAAATGTATTTGAGATTCATGGCACAACTCAGAGAAATTACTGCAGTAAATGTGGAAAAGAGTATAATTCAGACTATATTTTTGATACCAATGAAACAATTCCAAAGTGTGAATGCAGGGGACTGATCAGACCTGATGTTACATTATATGGTGAAAAACTACCGGATCTTGCTGTTTGTGGAGCTATCGATGCAATTTGTAAAGCAGATTGTCTGATTATCGGAGGAACTTCTTTAAAGGTATACCCAGCAGCAAATTATATTTCCTATTTTAGTGGAAAGCATCTAATTGTCATTAACAAAGAAAAAGTAGATATAATGCTAAATGACGAAACAGATTTGATGATTATAGATTTATTAGGAAATGTTTTTGCAGAAATCGATAAATGGATTTAATCAACATTTTAGCGAAACGTAGTATAAATATATACTGCGTTTTTTCTTTTTTACATATACAGCCAATGAAAAATAAGAAAAATAATAATGAAAAAGGTGTAATAAGTATCTATATATACACTAAGGAATTCCATACTTCTAAAAATCATATAAGGAATTCCATTTTCTTTACGTCAAAATATATAATATTTTCAATATTTTCATAATGATTTTCGTTAAAAATTATTTGTCAACTATTTTTTAAAAAAATACCAGTCAGTTTTTCTGAAATTGCGGATTTTTTTGACATATATAAATAAGAAAGAATTGTATAATTCTTCAAAAAAATTACAACAAGGATGGACAATATATGAAGAATGATGCGGTATTAAATTACAATGGAATAAACGTAAATGATATAGATGATACTATAGTAAATAATTTTGAAGAATCTGAGGATCATGATTTAGGAGAATTATCGAAAGATAGAGATATTTCGGATTCCGTAAAAGAATATTTACAGTCTATTGGCAATTTTAAAAAATATACACTGGAAGAGGAATTGAATCTTGGAAAACGAATTTCAGAAGGTGATGAAACTGCAAAAGAATTATTAGTCAATGCTAATCTAAAATTAGTTGTTAGTATTGCGAAACGGTATCAGGGTGTTTCCGATTTAGAACTCTTGGATTTGATTCAGGAAGGTAATATTGGTTTAATGCGTGCCACAGAGACTTATGATTATAATAAAGGGCTTAAATTTTCTACATATGCAACTTGGTGGATTCGTCAAACTATTATCAGATCCATTGCAGATAAAGGCTCTTTGATTCGTATCCCTGTACATATGATAGAAAAAATCAATAGTATTAAGAAAGCGAAAGATAAGTTTGAAAACGAAGAACATAAACAGCCAACGATTGATGATTTGGCTAAAGCAACTGGTATGAAAAAAAGCGAAGTAGAACAAGCGTTGGAATTTAGTTATATTAAAGTATCTTTAGATGCACCAGCGTCCAAAGAGAGTGAAGATCCCGATGATACTGCATTGGGTGATTTTATAGAAAATCCTGCACCAACTCCGGAAAGTATGTATATGGATACCGAACTTCGAGAATTGGCGATAAAAGCATTAGATACTTTACCGCAGCGGGATAAGGAAATTATGTATGCCAGATTTGGATTTGAAACGGGAACTCCGATGACTTTGGAAGCGATCGCAGTAAGATATGGTGTTACCAGAGAACGTATCAGACAGATCGAATCAAAATCTATCAGACGATTAAGAAACTGGAAAGTAAAACAAATCTTTGATAGTTATTATAATCCAGATAAAATTCCACGAACCACAACACATACAGGACGGGATTATAATTTAACATCAAGTAACAGATATGCAGGAAGGACGAGTTATTATGGATAAAATCTCACCTCGAATGATGCGTGCATTACAAAAAACTGGGGAGCATATCTCAGGATATATTGATCGAAAAGATATGATAGCTTTTCAGAATGCACAATCAGATAGCTATATTAAGCAAGAAAAAAGTATTTCTGTGACACCGGTATATTATATCAGATTAGACGATGGCAGATATATTGGAATCATTTCGAAATGTCCAATCATTGCTGCAGGATTGAGTGTTCTTTTCCTGCTAGGGATGGTCTTTTCTTTTAACTAACATGTAGGAGGATAAAAATGAGCAAAAGGATTATTTCTGTGGGTTTGGTTTGTTTGATGCTGGCGTTTGCTGTGTGGGGCGGCAATCAGGAAACACAGGCAAAATCTGGAAGACAGATAACATTAACAAAATATGATGTAAACATGTAAATAATGTCAGTCGGAGGCAGAGCGAGATAGATATCCTCCACTGATAGGTACTAAATTAAGTTTTATCAGGCTCTGTGAAAATATCTACTATGAATTGAAATAAAAAAAATCATCAAAAAGCTTTACTTTTACGGTTTTTTTTGACATATTATATATGTAAGAGGCAAGGAACTTTAGTTCCCCTACTTTTACCCCGGCAATGCGCAAGACGTATCTGGGGCGTGTAGAGATTGGGGCAGTAGGAGCTACCAATCCAGCAGGTTTGATAAAAAATAGGTCAGACATATGCAAAGTTGACTGTGAGCTTTGCCCTACGGTTAAAACAGTCCGAAAGTCCATTTCAGAAATGAGGTGGACTTTTTTGTATCCATTTTTCTATTCTTTTTTTACATATAGGAATAGGAGGATGACTATGAAAAATCTAATCCAATCGAATGCAAATTTTTATCAAACGAATATATTGAATCAATTATTATCTTACCATTTATATCTTGGTAATGGAAAAAAGATAAATCTTATTTTTACAGCGGATGAATTTCAACACTTAACTGGACTTGGACAATATTTAAAAGAAACAGTAAATGAGACGAAAAAATCATCTAATGTATTCCGAGATGCAAAACGTGGAAATTATGATATAAATACGTTTGATGAAACTATATGTGACAAACATTTTGTAAAAGAGAAAATGGAAAATTTCCAAGATTTAACGGCTGCACTCGATATTAATTTTGACATTTATAGTTATCATAAAAATAAATCATTCCCAAACGAAGAAGCAAAATATGTTACGATATCAAAATTCAAAAATCTAAATGGAAAAGATACTACTATATTATTATTTATAGATACGAAAAAATATGGTGAATATTTTATAAGATCATTTGTTGCAAATCCAGATAAAGAAAAAACCAAAGATATGACAGCCTCATTAAAACCAGTTAAAATTTTATGTAAAGAAAAGAATCAAAAAGGTATGACTCCTATGGTTTTACAAATAGGAAAATCTGGATTTAAGAAAGAGGATTTCATCGAAAAACTTACACCACAGGAGCAAAAAGAGCAAGAAAAGATAAATAAAGAAATTCAAAACAAACAAAAAGTAAAAGAGATGATAAAACAACAAATGCAGCAAGCACAAAAACAAGCCCTGGCAGAAAAGAAAAATCAGCTTGATACTTTAAAGCTAGAAATTTCCAAACATCATATCATAAGAAACAATTATACAGACATGGGATTGGAAATACATGTTGATAAAAATATAGTAATTGCATTTGATGATACGAATACCACAGAAATACAAAAAGCCATAAAAGAACTCACAACTATATTAGATAAAGATAAAACACAAACGATACAGAAAACACAACCAACAATAGACAAAGATGAAATTGAAATAGATTTACCTTGATTGATACGATACAAAAGTGCCACATCTTTTTCTTGCTGCCAGGGGATATGTTTTATACAACAGGTATGTAGGAGATGAATACTATATTTGTGTAGGAAAGCGTAAATATAAAGTAGATATGGATAATCCGGTAAATATCAAAAATGTTGCAAAAGCTTTAAAGAAGCTAATTAACGATGATAATGAAAGAAATAAAAAATACAAAAAAGAAAAGAATAATCAACTTCAAATAAAATCCATAAGCGATTATGAAAAAGAAATATAATTTTTTCTCATTTTTTAAATATTTTTATACATATAATAATGACAGATTAAATTGCCAAGATATCTAATAATAGGAGTAAATCATATGAATGAAAAAAATAGAGTATTCGGAAGCAATATTAAATCTTTGATTGTAAACGAAAAATTTAACGAACAGATAGTAGCAGAGCATCTTGGATATTCTAAATATGATTTATGGAAAATTATGGATGGACGGTTGTTTTTGGATGAAGATGAAAAAGCTGATATTGCGAGAGAATTACATACAACAGTAGAAAAGCTTTATATACCTAGAAAAGAACAATATCATAAACCTGAATGTATGGAATGTAGAGAGACATTTAGTTCTTCCAAAAATAAGGTATGTATCTTGGATTTATTGGATATATATTGCGATGTACAGGAATTGATAATGATGAGATAAGTCATTAAAAATAAAAAATTTCAAAAAAAATAAAAGTTTTTTTCAATTTTGACCATTTTTACGGATTTTTTTTACATATATAGATGTGAATTGAAAAACATATATAGATGTAAGATAAAAAACGAGGCTATAAAAAGTCTTCCTTCTAATTTGGCAATATACTAAAAGATGGTTTCAGACTTTTTGCTTTCCTTAGTAAATCTTACAAATGATTAAATAGGTAACCGGCACCTCAAGAGTCCGGAAAAATTAGAAAGGAATTATTTCATTATGCAGAACATTATGATGAGTAGAAGTTCACAGCGAGATATGGAAATCAGACATTTTGAACATGAATGTTTCTGGTTTAGTTGTGATGATGAAAAACTGCATAGCGAGATAAAACCTTAATCTAAGATAGCGTGAAAGCTCCTTTCTTTTTATAAATATTAACGTGTGTTGATTTGTAGTGACAGAAGGAAAATGAGACTATCAGGATTTTGGTAGTCTCATTTTTCTATGTAAAAAATTGATTTAAAACAATAAAATATGGCTCATGGGAGGGATGGTTAACTCGCTACGCTGTCACCGTAGAGAAAGACGGATCGTAACCGTCATGAGTCGCTCAGATTTTAATATGGAGGCAGTAGTGCAGTTGGTTAGCACACCAGATTGTGGCTCTGGAGGTCGTGAGTTCGAATCTCACATGTCTCCCTTATGCCCTTGTAGCTTACGAGGTCGGAGCAGCGGACTGAAAATCCGCAGGATATTGGATCGTTACCAATCGGGGGCACTCAAAAATGAAAAAAAGGAGATGAAAAATATGTTTAGTGACTTTAACAATTCAGATTTTATTTAGCCTCGTAAGCTAACTTGGTAGAAGCGCCAGTCTGAAAAATTGGAGGATCGGATCGTAACCGAAACGAGGCATTTTAAGTTTAAGCAAGTTTAGTTCAGTTGGAAGAGCACTCGCCTGATATGCGAGAAGTCACTGGTTCAAGTCCAGTAGCTTGCACTTAATACCTTAAAATAAGGAGGGTATATGAAAAACAAAGATCGGATAACTTATACTTTGAAGCATAGAAAAGCTTTTAGACAAGTGGAAAAACAGTTATTAGGTCACAATACGATAAGGAGTCTGTTTCATGATTTGGATAAAGTAATACTTTATAATTTCTTCGATTATAAAGCAGTACATAATTTTCATCGGAAGCACACAAGACATCATGAATTAAAAGCACATACACATAATGATTATGTGCAAATGGTAATCGATTGGGAATGTGCAAGATTTACAAAGCCAGATAAACCATTAAATGCAAGAGAAACCTTAGATAAATATTATCCGAAACTAAAAGAAAAGGTATTACCAATCATAGAAGAATTAGGATTATAGGAGGATACGTTATGAGTAGTAGATATGACAGATATGACAGAGAAAATGAGAGATATGCTGAAAGAAGAAGTGAAAGCGAATATTATCTTAAAAGTAGAGGATATAAAGATAATGGAAATGGCTTTTATACGAATGATAATCCTTTTTCAGATACTGTTTGGATAGATAAAGATGGTAGGATTTCTCATAGTATGTAATAAAAATATGCAGTGTTGGCAGAGTTGGTAATGCACCAGATTGCTAATCTGAGATTATCTTAACGGATACAGGGGTTCGAGTCCCTTACACTGCGTTATAGCTATATAGCTCAATTGGCTAGAGCAGGTTCTTCATACGGACAAGGTTACTGGTTCGATTCCAGTTATAGCTACTTATTTCATCAAGGAGGGGCAACATATATGATGACGAAAAACAGACAGAGTGTATATAACCGTAATTGGTATGAACACGAATATAAATTTGACAAGAAAAGACGCCGTAAAGAATACAATCGTAAAGTTCGTCACATGAAAATTGATGAAAATGCATGCTCCAGAGGTTATGTTAAACAGTTTAGGCGTTTGGAGTGGAATACAATATCCTAAAATTTTGTGGTATTAGCTCAATTGGATAGAGCAACGGTCTTCTAAGCCGTTGGTTGGGAGTTCGAGTCTCTCATGCCACATTTATAAGCTCTCATATGCTAATGGATAGACGACAGGGCTACGAACTCTGGGGTTGGCGTTCGAATCGCCATGAGAGCATTTACAGTTTAAAAATCCTGAAAGGAGGATAATGGTGATGAAAAATAATCAAACTTGGATATCTCCAACACATGGAAGATTGACATTGGAAGAAATTCCACAATATATCCGTGATTATTACAATCGTATGAAGCAATATGATACAAATATACGAATTACGATTGGCACGGACTCACAAAATTTCAGCTATACCAAAGAAGTAAATGTCATTGCTGTTATCTGCGAGGGACATGGAGGTATATTTTTCTATAAAATCAATAATAGAGACCGTATTCTGGATGTAAGGACAAAATTACAGATGGAAACCGGAGATTCTTTGGAAATAGCAGATAAGCTGATTCATCTATTAGAAGCGGAAGAGTACGAAGAAGTCTTTTTAAATACTACTTTTTCTATCCATATTGATGCAGGATATTCTGAAAAAGGAAAAACAAAAGATTTAATACCTGAACTTGTTGGATGGGTAAAAGGAAGTATTTCAAATTGCGAAGTATATGTAAAACCAGACAGCTATGTGGCATCTGGAATTGCAGATAAAATATCAAAATAACAGGGGTTGCAAAAGCCACAAATGGAGCGATGCCTCAATTGGTACAGGACCTGGTTGGAAACCGGACATGTCGTGTAAATCCACGCTTTGGGGGTTCAAGTCCCTCTCGTTCCGTTATAGGCGTATAGTTCAATGGTTAGAATAAAATTCTCCAAAAATTAAGATGTGGGTCCGATTCCTACTGCGCCTGTTTGCTTTGATTAATGCATGTAAAAAGTTGTAGTATTTGTTTAAAATTTTGGAGGTTCAAAATGAATAAGAACAGTAGCATTTTATATACACTGTCTGATTCAGAATTTATATCTTTATTCAGAAGTTGTAATGGATATTAAAAATTATTCAGATGCGGAATGGGAAATTCTATAACATAGCAAATTTTTATCAAATATGCCGTGTGTCCGGTTGGTCGAGGGTGCTGTCTTGAAAACAGTCTGGGTGTAAAAACTTCTGGGGTTCGAATCCCTAACACGGCGTTTAATAAAAATTTTTTCAATTTTTTATTACTTTTAGCGGTTTTTTTATACATAAATATATAGATAAAAGAAAACACATAGTGATCAGTATGTGGATAGATGGTGATCATAAGGCAATGAATGATTATATTGCTGTAAAAAGAAAATAAATCTTATATACACCCTGTCGCCCAGTGGTCTAAGGCAATGGTCTGCAAAACCAACATCGTGGGTCCGAATCCCACCAGGGTGTCTAGTATTTAAGCATTATAAATTAGATTAGTCACCTGATTTTTAATGTGTATATACTAAAAACCTTATGCTAAACGACATTGTAGTAGATTGACTAACTGCTCTGATGTAAGTGATAACAAGGACCCTTACTCCTTGGCATAAGGATTAAAAAAATAAAGCCGTTTAGCTTAGTTGGTAAAGCGCCAGATTCTGACTCTGGAGACCATTGGTTCAAATCCAATAACGGTTGTTTATGTACCTATAGCACAAATGGATAGTGCACAGTCCTGCACAAAAGTGTGTTTACTAAGTCTGGTGTTGAAGGTTCGAGTCCTGTTAGGTACACTGCATTGTAGCCAAGAGGAAAATGCAACATAACAGTTGCTATGTACGCAATTGCTCTTATAAGCCTAATTGGTAAGGCAGCGGTTTCGAAAATCGCCAGTAGCCGAGATATCGGTGTCTCAGTTCGAGTCTGAGTAAGAGCGTTCTTTTCTTTCCTGCGCGGGGCAACAAAAAGACTACTGGTGTTTTGCCGGTAGTCTTTTGTTTGTGCTTAAATTAAATTGTTATCTGCCAGTATCCATAGGCAAAGTTTTCGATTTTACCCGCCTTTTTCAGATGTTGCTGTAAGCCGCGGATAAGATGCTTAGTACGGTCATCCGTGGCATTCAACATCTGATAAACCTCTTCATTACTGTGCAGAAATCCATCCTCATAGATTTCTAAAAGCTTTTGAGTCATCATACTTTTCTTCCTCCCTGTATTTTATATATTTATTATACCATATTGCTATTTTGCAAAATCCTCATGAAAAAGGGATACGTCTATCTACTTTTTTCATAACGTCTCTTATTTTTTATAACATGTCTATAAAAATAGCAAAATCAAGCACTTTTTCAAATTTTTTTGACATAAATATATAGATTATTATTTATTGTAAAGAAAGGATATATTTTACTATGACAACTAGAGAGAATGATACTAAAGAAATACTGAAAGAAATTGCGGAACTTTATGATTATGATTTAACTATATCAAAGGATGGAAAAGTAAATTTTGATGGAGGTTCATTAAAACATGAATTTGACTCCATGAATCAGGCAATGAAACACTGGTTACCAGATTTTGAAACCGCAGAATCAGGTGTTTTTGCAGAAGAAATTAAATTTATCAATAAATGTATGATGGAAGATTATCTTGCTTTATTTAACGATGGTCGTTTTCAGAGTCATTATATACAAAAAGATAGTAATCATTTCATTTTTTATGATGGAATTAAAGAAATTCCTTTTGATATTTTAAATGGACGTATTTGTTGTTCTGGAATGGACTGTATTGAAAATGCAAAATCAGCTTTTGATAATGATCCAGAAATGTTAGCTCAAATTGCACACTTTGAAAATGATTGGTATATAGATGCAAAGGAAAAGACCACCCCTAGCAGGCAAGAAATGACAGACGGACAGGATGATAAAAAACATAACTATCTGATTACTATGGCAGCAGAAGAGTCCGCCGATATGGAAATTGAATTAACAGATAAAGAATATGAGATAGTTGCACGGGTCTTCCATGAAATAGATTCCAAATGTCATGGACTTTGTGGCAGCGTCTATATCGAAAGTCTGGAAAGAGACGATATGGATGAGGTGGATATGGAGGATAGGGAAGTATGACGTATAAATACAAATGCGGGAATGATATTATTAATGTTTTTGTATGGAGCAATGACTTTCATACAGATGTAGCAATTTATGATAAAGAAGCTGCAAGATCTTATGATCGAACCATCCGAGAAGACAAAAATGGAAAATTCTTCACATGGAATCGTAATAAAATCTATCTGGCTGACTGGATCAAAATTTCTATGCTGGAACTAAAAGAGAAGATAGAAAGAGGAGAATGGATTACTTCTGAGGAACTATGTCAGGCAATTCTGACGGATGGTATTGATAACGTAAGATTTATTGTTCCATTAGATACAGCATATGGCACTAAAGATACTATATGTAAAGTGGAAGAAAGATTTAACAGAGAAGTAAAAGCTGATTATAAACTTGTACTGGTGCCTGTAACACCAAACGATGATACTGTACATGAAATGGAATATTATACAACGGATCTGGCAGGATTATTACGTGCTGGTATTGTAAAGATAGCTGATAGCGTAAAAGAAAAGGAAATACAACAAGAAGAATACGAGCGGTGAACAAACTTATGAAATAGAGGGTATTTAAAAAAGTATCTTCTATTTTTATTATTTTACGGTTTTTTTAGACATATATAAATAGGATGTAGTAAACGGGAGATAATTATGCACTTTCTATTGGAAAATACCAAAAAATTGGATATGGAAAGAATTCTTTTGGAAGAACAATTAAAAAAATATAGATTTTTGCATACCTATGAAATCATAGAGATACCAAGGCAATGTCAGGAAAATGTTTATCCTGTGGGTACCATTCCTTTTGTGGAAAATTGTCTGCAGTTACATGAGAACCCAATTGAAATACCGAAATATCTGCGGACCGATGAATTTTTAAAGCGAGATTATCAAATTGTAAAATGGGATACGATTCCAAGACATGGAAATTACTTTTTAAAAGATGTTTCAAAACTGAAAAATTTTGGAAAAATTGTAAACTCAGACTATGAAATCAATGATGAATTATTTGCAGAGGATGCGTCTGATGCAGTATTTACTTTAAGTAAGACATCAGATTATCTCGTAAGTAGTCTCTTTTCCATTGAAACCGAATATCGTGTGTATGTATTTCAGGGAGAAATAGAACAGATATCTTATTATAATGGAGATTGTACTGTTTTTCCGGATATGAATCTGATAAAAAAGGCAATTTCACTCATTGATTACCATGAAAAATGGCTGAGGTCATATACCATAGATGTAATGGTAGGGAAAACAGGCACTGCACTGATTGAGATACATAATTTCACTTCCTGTGGTTTATATAGTACACTTTGGGGAGAAAACCTGATACAAGCTTATGTAGATGGAATCCGGTATCTAAGAAACGACAATAAAAAATTAGAGAGGTAAACAAAAACATGAATAGATATATTTCAGATATGCACTTAGGCCATGCAAATGTACTTCGATTTGACCACAGACCATTTGTGGATGTCGAAGAAATGGAACGTTATATGATAAATAAGTGGCAGGATACGGTACAAAAGGATGATGATGTATGGATCCTGGGAGACTTTGCTTATCATGATAAGAAGAATCCGGTAGAGTATTTGAGACAATTGCCGGGACATAAGCATCTGATCATTGGAAATCATGATGGAGCATTATTAAAGAATGCTGCGGCAATGCGATATTTTGAATCTGTAGATATGCTGACAAAGATTGTGGATACCTTAGATGGTGAAAAGAGACAGGTCATCCTTTGTCATTATCCCATTTATGAGTGGGATGGCTATCACAGAGGTACGCTGCATGTATATGGACATGTTCATAATAGTAGTGGGAATACAAAGGAAGATGAAACACAACTGCCTGACATTCCACATCTTTTTGCTGCCAGGGGAAACGCCTTTAATGCGGGTTGTATGATCAATGGATACGCTCCGGTGACCTTACGTGAGCTACGGGAAAATAACCAGATGTTTTTGGAAAGCTTAGGTTAGGATGCGTTAAAAATAAATGATTATCGAAACCAGAAAGGTTATCAAAAAATGTACACAATGTAAGAAAAAGTATATATGAAAAAGACCGTGCCCTGGCAGAGAAAAGGAAGCAGGAAGCTAAGGAACGGGAAATTCAGGAATTGCAGGAAACCATTGATTCCGGTATGAAAAGATTGGCTGAGTTGTCAAATGATGCCACAGTAGATACAGGAAAAACATTGGAAAGATACACAAAAATTCTGGAATTTATAAAAAATATTCCGTAACTAAAGTAATAGAATACACTGCTACTTATTGCCGAGTAATTTTTATTGGAGGTAAATTATGGAAAATATAACAGCAAAGAAAGTGGTAATTAATTATAATAAGGAGTTATTAGATTCTATAGATAATAAATGTCAGAAGAAACATAAGATATTAGATACGATTGTTACAATAGCAGCAATTCCAATATTTTTATATCTTGGATATTATTGTGTATACCATATCATCAATAAGAATGCTCCTACGGAAATGTTTACTTGTATTATTGTTCTAATTATAGCAGTATCGTTGATTATTTTTGATACTTCTATAGACAATTTGCTTGATGTACCAAAACGCAACAATAAATTATATCGTATCAACAAAATTCTTTATCATGCGTCGCTTAACAAGATTAATGAAGCATCTTTCCGAAAGATTGATGGCAAGTGGTATTGTAATTCAGCAGATATACAAGATACAATTTCTTTTTTCTGCAATTATTGTGGGTATCCAATATATGTTGCGTTGGAAGATATCTTAAATTATGAATTAAATGATTTTACAGATAAAATCGAAATTCCTGATCAGTGGGATAGTTTGTCTATCTCTGTGAATGAAAAAACGCAAAAGATTGATGTGTTATTTACATAAATATATGATAATAAAAACAATGAAAACCATCCGAATAAGGGTGGTTTTTTGTTGCCATAATATAAAAAAATTTCAAAAATCCGAGTTTTTCAAGAATTTTTTTACATAAAAAAATGACGGTTGCAAACGTCAAATTAAAGAAAGGTGTATGAGAATCCGGATTGTCTGAAATAGACAATATTGAAAAACTTAAGAATTATAGAATTATGTAGTGGAATTGGTGCACAAGCAAAAGGATTGGAACATACTGGATTATTTCAGGTAGAATCCGTTGCGACAGCAGATCTCGATAAAGAAGTTGTAGTAAGCTATGCGGCAATTCATTGTGGATTAACAAATGAGTTGATCGAGTCTTATGAAAATTATCCCAGCAAAGAGGAAATGGCGGCAGAACTCACTGCAAAAAGACTGGGATATGATTTTAAAAACGACAAACCATATGATTGGTATAAGCTTTCCCGTAAAAAGGATAAAACAAAAGGTATCGAAAAGTATTGGTTAGCAGATCATTTATCTCATAATCTGGGAGATATGATGCAGATTGATGCTTTACCTGATTGTGATTTCCTTACATATAGTTGCCCATGTTTTACAGCCGACACTCTTGTATTGACAAATAATGGACTCAAAAAAATTGTTGATATAACTACAAATGATAAAGTATTAACACATAATAATGAATATAAAGAAGTTTTAGATAGTAAATGCACGGGCGAGAAAAATATTTATATTATTGACGCAATGTGCAGTAATAAAATTGAATGTACAGGCAATCATAAGTTTTTAGTAAGAGAAATGTATAGGACATATCCAACTTATAACAATGGAAAAAGAGGAAATGTAAGACATTTTAAAGATCCAGAATGGATAGAATGTGAAAAATTATCCAAAAAACATTATTTAGGTATGGCAATTAACCAAAAATCTATACTACCGCAGTGGGATGGCGTTGATTTTGTATGGAGTGATGGAAGAAAAACAAGACATAAAAATAATATTCAATCATTAATTTCAAATCATAGTTTTTGGTGGACTGTAGGTAGATGGATTGGAGATGGATGGGTTAGAGAAAGTAAAAACAGTAACGAAGTAATTATTTGTTGTTCCAAAGAAGAGTTAAATGAAATTTTACCTCATCTGGAAAACTGCAATATAAAATATAACGTATCAGAAGAAAGAACGGCATATAAAATTCGTATACCTTCAAAAGAATTTTGTCTTTTCTTAAATCAATTTGGAAAGGGAGCAGCAAATAAGAAAATACCAGGATTTGTTTATGATTTACCAATAGAATATTTAAAAGATTTGTTAGATGGCTATATCAGCGCGGATGGATATTTTGTAAATAATAAATATAAAGTAACAAGTGTTAGCAAAGAATTAATTTATGGAATTGGGCAAATTGTAGCAAAGGTGTATAAAAGACCGTTTAGTATTTATCGCGTAAAACGAAATCCAATTGTATATATTGAAGGTAGAAAATGCAATCAAAAAGATTCTTGGGATTTAGCTTGGAAACCTGAAATTGGAAAACAAGACAAAGCCTTTTATGAAAACGGCTATATTTGGTTTCCTATTAGAAATATAAAAAGAACAGATAAAATCGAAAAGGTTTATGATATTACTGTAAAAGATGATCATAGTTTTATGGCAAATGGATGTATTGTACATAATTGTACCGATCTTTCTATTGCCGGTCATCAGGAGGGACTAAAATGGACCTGTCAGGATTGTGGGCATACTTATGATCCTGCTGCTTATTCTGTGGAGGAGAGGTATCTTTGTCCAGTATGTGGAAGCAAACATGTTAAATCCACCAGATCGGGATTACTATATGAAGTAGAGCGATTGTTAGTAACCGCAAAACAAAATGGAAGTCTGCCCAAATATCTGTTAATGGAAAATGTAGATGCATTAGTATCTAAAAAGTATATTGATAGCTTTAATAACTGGTTGGAGAGATTGGAAAATCTCGGATATCATTCTTATTATCAGGTAATTAATGCCAAAAATGCTGGTGTCCCTCAGAATAGAAAGCGTATCTTTGTATTTTCCATTTTGAAGGAAATAGATACTGGCAAATTTACATTCCCTGTTCCCTTTGATAATGGTATCCGATTAAAAGATGTATTAGAAGATACCGTAGAGGAAAGATATTATTTATCCGATGAAAAGGTGGCAAGTTTCCTCGGAAATCTAATCAAAACAGAAGATGAGGATACTGTGAGTATAAAGCAGGCTACAAAAGATGGGTATATCAAATGTGATTTACCGGGCGTGGCTGATTTATCTTATCCGGAATCCACTACCAGAAGAGGCAGAGTACAGGAAAATGGGACAGTATCTCCGACATTAACTGCAGCACAAACAGGTATTTGTAAATTAGAAAAAATTACTACTACCAGAGGAGCTGAAATTGCATCTTGTGTCAGAGCATCCTATTTTAAAAATGGAAACAGAAATATCGAAGAAAATATTAAATTTGGAAAAGGTTATGAAGGTATTATCGAAAAATATGACTGCGATGGTACTGCCGTGATTGAAAAGATTGGAAATATAAATCCTTCGGGCAAAGGTATAAATGGAAATGTTTTTGGTGAGAATGGACTAGCTCCAACGCTTACTACAAACAAAGGAGAAGGACCTAAAATTGCGATTTCTTCTGATACGTCATATATAACTCCATACATCCGCATCCGTAAGCTTACGCCAAAGGAATGTCATAGACTGATGGGTTTTGATGATATTGATGTAAATCGCTGTAAAGCAGTCGGAATGTCAGATGCACAGGGATATAAACAAGCTGGCAATTCCATCGTCACTAATGTTATTGCACTGATTGCAGAACATTTTTATAAAGCACAATATGATGAATCTTATGAATGCTTAGATGAAAAAATGGCAAATTTTCAAAAACCACAGATGGAATAAAACCTGTCTGTGGTGAAATGGCCATCGGATGTGCAATGCGTGGTAGATATAATGCAGATGGCAGTACTTCTCAGCAGATAGAAGTTTTAGGAGATGAGATTTCGAATGCCATCACCACAGTCCAAAAAGATACTTTGGTATTGATTATGAAAGAAAAGTAGAGATTTTTAAAAAGTCTCTATTTTTTTTGCGCAAAAAGAACCATTTTTAAAGAATTTTTTGACATATAACAATAGACTTAAGCAGTTACGGAAAGAAGATATTTAACGGAAGGACGATTTATATGTATACGGAACAAAACAAAGGATTTACAGTTATCACAAATTTTGGATGTGACTGTCATTGTAAATATTGTATCACGAAACATCATCCGATTTTACAAAATGCAGTTACCGATAAAAGCAAAATAGATTGGGATTATCTGGAAAAATGTATTGTTGCATCGGAGGCACCAACTGTGAATTTATCCGGTGGTGGAGATCCTTTTTATCATTGGCAGGAAAATATCGACTTTTATAACCGGATGTATGAGCTGGCTACAAAATATGGAAAGCAACTGGATATCCATACCAGAATCCTGCCGACCGATATGAATTTGATTCAGAAATTCCGAAAGATTGCTTTAAGTATCGAATCCTATGATACAAAAGCAATGGAACAATTACGGATGATGCTTCCTGAAATTGAAAAGACTACGAAACTGAGAGTCATCAATGTATTAAATGAGAGAATGACCACAGAAGACTGTCTTGCATATATAAATAAGATGCATGATATCGGTGTAAAACAGGTAACCTTCAGGCAGATGTTTGGCAATCGAAACGCCTATCAGAACTTTTTAAAGGTGAAAGATACGATTGATATCCCTGGCGTGATGTTTTTACCGGATGGAGAATATCATAATTACTATTTCACAACAAATAACAAGCTTTATTCCTATTTCTTCGGTTATACGGAAGAGGATAGAAAAACATGGATGAAGAAGTATGAAGAAATTGAAACAACCTGTGGATAATGGAGGAAATGATGACTAATAACAATTTAGAAAAAACAATATTATCTTTAGCCATGTTTTTCAATGAAAATTCTGAAAAACAAAATCAGGAGTTTTTAAATAAGTTATATGAAATATTTGATAAAAATGAAAGTTTATATGATAGTGAAGTATCCTTAGCATTTTTAAATTTTCAAAAATTTACAACAATGCCGTGGCTAACAAAACATCCACAGGTAACAGATGGATGGGAAAAATCTTATATAGAATGTATTTATAATGGATTATTACCTCATTTTGTTAGGCAAGTTATTGAAAAAAATGAGGGCACCCCATGCAGTGGAGATAAAGAAGATTTTATTATTCAAAAAATAAAAGAGTCAGTAGCAACTGGAAAAAATATCTCCTTATATGAAACATACGAGGGGAAAAATAACATTTCAAAAGAAAAATGGAAAGAGCAAGCATACTGGTCTCCAAAAAGCTTTAAAGATACAGATGATGTAAAAACAAAATTCAAAGCTTGGTATTATTTGGACATGGATTATGTCAAAGAAAAATCGGAGACTGAAAATATCGAAATGGAGGATAGATAAAATGACAGGATATACGGAACAGATAGAAAATGGAAATATCACGACAGGAAAAGATTTTTTAAAAATTTGTACAAGAGCATTTGGTGTTGCGAATAGTTTGATAGAAAAACCTTTATCAGTACCAACTCCAACACATTTTGAACCAAACCCTTATTATAAAGAAGAATATGATAAGGCTGTTGAGGTTCGTAATAAATACAGACAGATGACTTTTGAAGAAGCGAAACAGGATATAATTAAAAAACATAATGCAGAAATTACTCAGATTAAGAAATTTTTAGAAAAATACAAATTAGAAGATGAAAAATACAAAAAAGTTAGAGATGAAATTAAGGAATGGATTCCACCTACACCACAACATAAAGCATTAAAAAATTTTGCATTAGATCAAATAGATTTATCTATGAATACATATCTCTATAACTCTTTAGAAAAGGAACTGAATAAAGAATTAGATATTAGTGATGATGCTGTATGGAAATATATAAACAATATGAATGCATCTTGTGAAAAAAACGTTGGCGAAGCATATGAACAATGGCAGAAAGATTTAAAAAGAACTGCCGAAAAAAATACATGGATGCGACAACTTTTGGAAAGTTTAGATAACTTTGAATATGCAGATTCTGATAAAGATATAGAAAGGTAAAAATCATTTATGAAACATTTTGAATTCGTAAAAGAATATAAGTATCCAAGTGGCAGTGTATATGTACTTTATAATAAAGAGAAAAATTTTTATATTGAAACTACCTCCATGCAGGATGTAAACACGAGAGGAAAATCTCAGGAAATCATTATGACGGATGATGTAAACCTGATTAAGAAAAATCTGGTACCTTTTGAGGAAAAGTGGCTGACTGCAATCAGCACACAATATGGATGTCCCCAGCATTGTAAGTTTTGTTTGGTACCGGAATTGGGCTTCCACGGGAATCTATCGACAGAAGAGATGTGGGAGCAGCTTGAATTTGTATTTAGTAACCATCCGGAAGTAACAAAGAGTGACAAAATTAAAGTGGGATTTGCCCGCATGGGAGAGCCTCAGTATAACTGGCAGAACATCTTGCAGGTAATGAGAGATATGAAAACTTATCGAGAGGGATTCACATTCTTACCCTGCTACAATACCATTTTGCCCAAAGTAAAGGTAGGAGGAAAAGGTCCTATTGATGTATTAAGAGATGAGGTTATGTCTGTAAAGGAATATCTGGATGGATTTATGCATATTCAGATTTCCACGAACAGTACAAATGAAGAGGAGAGGAAGTATCTGTTTGGTGGAGCAAATGTGGTTACCATCGAAGAGATGAAACAGGCATTTAATAATATGCCGAATAATAACAGACTGATCACTTTGAATTTCATTTGTGGTGCAGGATGGGAGTTAGACCCTAATAAGTTGTATGGCTTAGATCCGAATGTATTTTGTGTAAAGATTACCCCATTAAATATCACGACAGCTACCAAAGAACATGGACTCGAAGATGCCATTCAGTGGAATTGGGAAAATATGAATAAAATCAAAGAAAAGGTAGAGAGTTGTGGATTAAAGGTAATCGTTGATGTTGCTGCAAAGGCGGAACTTCCTTTATGTTGTGGCAATCTGGTTCAGGATTATAAAAAAACAAAACAGTAAAACAATAGACCATCTTTCACGGTGGTCTTTTTTGTACTTGCAAATATACCACGTTGTAAAAATAAGTATGTAAAATAAGCAAAAATAGGGAATTTTTTGACATAAAACAGTAGCGAAAAACGAAAGGACTATTGATTTTATGTCAAATGATATTAGTATCAGAAAGAATAAAGGTCAGTATATGACACCAGAACCGATCACAACAATGATATTAGATACGATTGGATATACCGGACAACAGATTTTAACAAAAACAATTATGGAACCATCTTTTGGGGATGGGTCTTTTCTTGTTAGTATTGTACAAAGAATAATCATAGAAGGAGAGAGGGCAGGATTATCGAAGTCTGAAATTGCACAGATTGTGGATAACCATATTTTTGGGATTGAAAAAGACGTCCTGCTTTATAACAGAGCGATCGAAAGACTGAATAAGCTGTTAGATACGCATGGAATTCAAAATGTTCGCTGGAATCATATTATTTGTGGAGATACCTTGATAGCATATAAAACATATGCAGGCAAAATGGATTATGTGGTCGGAAATCCACCTTATATCAGAATTCATAATATTCCGGAAACCTATCGAGAGATTGTAAAAGAGTTTCGTTTTATTGACGGGATGATCGATTTATATATTGTTTTCTATGAAATTGGACTTCTGCTTTTAAATGACACGGGAAAACTCGGATATATTGCTCCGAATTCCTTTATGAAAAATACATCACAAAAAGCATTCCGAAATTATCTTGTAGAAAACAAATATATTTCAGCGATTTATGATTTTAAGACTTCCAAGATTTTTGAGGATGCTGACACCTACACATGCATTTGTATCCTGGATAAAAACAAAAACAGAGATGACTTTTCGATTGATTATAAAGAATTTTCCATGTACGAAATGGTAGCAGCGAATCATTTTAACTATGCGTATTTTAGAGATGAATTACGAGATAAAGCATGGAATCTTAGTGCAGATGAAAATATCAAATTTTTAGAGGAAAATAAAAATCTTCCAACAAAAATACAGGATATCGCCGTTGTGCAGAATGGGATTGCCACAAATAAAGATTCGATTTACATCATACATGCCTATTTAGATAAAGAGTTATCAGTTCCTTATATGGGGAAACATATAGATATGCAGAGAAATATATATTTTTGTGATAAAGATGGAAATATTCGCACGATAGAATCTACCATATTACATCGTTGTGTAAAAGCATCCAAATATAATGGTGTTATGGACAATACCTATGTTATCTTTCCATATGAGAAAAATCAGCCATTCACAGAAGAGAAATTAAAGCAATTATTTCCGAATGCCTATGATTATTTTATTTCTTTCAAAACAGAACTTGGCACCAGAGACATGGATGAAAAATTAGCCTGGTTTCTATTTGGCCGTAGTCAGGGATTACAAAATAGCTGTTATAAAAAGATTGTATTTAAACATGTCATCAATAAAGCAGCACCTGTCATCAAACCACATATATTGGATGAGGATGTCATTGTATATTCTGGGATGTACACCACGACAAAACAGGAACAAATTGAAGAAATCTTTGATATTTTTGCATCTGCCGATTTTGCAAAATACTGTTCCATTATTGGAAGAGATATGTCTGGCGGTTATGTTAGCATTTCCACAAAAATGGTAAAACAATTCGGTATAGGCGAGTAAAGTAACAGACCATCTTTTTAGGTGGTCTTTTTGCTTATAAATATCGCATAATGTAAAAATAAATACCGAAAAGCAACAAATTTCAAAAAAAATTTGACATAAAACAATAGCCAAAAAACATCATAATTAAAATGGAGGTTACTATATGGTAAAGTTAAGCAAAGAAGAATTAAATTCCTTGGTTGGTAAAACAATTTATCATTATTATCTTAAAAATCCATTCGATTTTTGTTTTGTCAAAGATACCAAGATTAATGTATCACAATTAGAAATATACAAAGTATATGAAGAAGACTCTTCTTGTGAAACTTCTAGGCAGTATATTTTTGTAAAAGATTGTAAATTTTATAAGGTTGATGTAAAAGATATTGGTGATCCATCTGTTGTTGCAGAAGATTGGTATTCGTTTGAAAGAAATGACGAATTAGCAAGAAAGGTTTTTAAAGCATGTGAGAATGAAATGTACATACGCAGGTGTGCTGCTTTAATTAATAGTCTCAATAGTTTGAAATCTGATCATAATATAGCAGAATCATTAATTCAAAAAAGAGAAATTGATGATTCAAGATGCAAAAAAGATTTGGAATACGAATTAGATTGATTTGTTTCAATATACAAATGGAGGCTTCTTCTGTAACAGAAGACGTATCTGATTCAGAAAGTATGACGGAAACCTGAAACTAAATAGTTGACGAAGGAGGAACTTATTATGGCAAGAGATTATGCATGTTATTCAGACGGTTGGGATGATGAAAGCCATATGGCTGACGATCATTTTGCTTCCCGTCCCGATTATCGTGAGGAAAACCGGAGAAGAGTAGATAGGATTATCGAAAACTTTGATGGTCAGATATGGGAAAACCGTGAGAAAGCTCGCCGGAACAAAGGCTATTAAATTACAAAAAGAGACGACCCATTGGTAAAGATGAGTCGTCTCTTTTCTTATCTATTTTCTACGTCAGGAGTGCCCTCTTCAGAAATAAAGAAGTCACGTTTCTTCTTTTTGCCTGCGCGGGCTGCCCTTACATTTTCGGAAATCTTAAATTTGATCAGTATGTTTTCTAATAGTCCATTTAATGTCTTTCTGGGGACAGCTTGTTCTACCCGTTGATAGGTTTGTAATCTGTTCTTGATGAGAGGATAGTTATGTCCACAGTTTTCATCAATCTGGTCCTGTAATTTAATGGCTTCGGAATAATGAGCATACATTTGTGCTGTCTTTGTCTGTTGTAATTCTGCATATCGTTTCCACTTTTTCTTTTCATATAAAGTTTCCATTTCGATATCCTGAATATAACGATTTACTCGCTGCACATAGCTTTCTACGGGTTCATTTGCTTCCATAACTGGTGCGTGGGCTTTTGCAGCTTTGTTTACTTGTGCATAAAATCTACCCAAATCTTCCTTTTTTGTCCGGGAATAACGTTCCCCACGAGATAATCCCAAAGGCTCCATTGCTTTTCCATAGGTATTATGCAGATGCTTCATTTTTGCTTTTCCGCCAGTAAAGGTTTTTGCACAAAGTCTATCACGTTCATCAATCGGTATCACTATTGTATGGATATGTGGAGTCGTTTCATCTAAATGTAATTGCATGGATAATACATTTTCTGCGCCAAAAGTATCCTCCATCCATTTCTTATTTGCCTCTGCCCAGGCGTCCACATCTACATTAGCACCTCTGGTAAAAGTGGTAACGATTTCATAGGCTAATACCGCATTTTTTCTTGCAACTACGGGATTCCCATGCTTTAATTCCAAATCTTTCATCCGGCGGTACCACAAATCCTTATAATCCATACCGGAATCATTGACTAATTCTCGGTTGTTATCTGATAAATCGCTATCGACATGTTTTAATTCGATTTCTCTAAAATTGTGTTCGTGTCTTATCTGTAAATTTGCCATCGAATGGACCTTTTCCAAAGTCATGACGCAATAACTTTTTTCCTGCATTTTGATTCCACCTTTCTCTATATTTATTTATGTCAAAAAAAAATCAAAAAGTGTAAAAATACACAATTTATTTTTTCTTGCAAATTTCCTTTCTGAAATCTGAGAAATTACGGATTTTTTTGACATATATAATTAGATAAAAGAAACGAGGGGTAAAAAATGAAAGAAGTAATCACAGTCCCATTTTCGAAAAAGAAAGAAGCCGTTGCGCTTGGAGCAGAATTTGATATTACAGATAGACAATGGTATATCACAGATAATACAGAATTTGAAAATCATGAAGCCTTAAGACATCTGGCAGATGTAGAAGTGCAGGAAATTGCAATCGAATTACCGGAAGAAGATCAGCCCCTAGCAGAAAAGGAAGTTTCGATCGAAGGGGAAACAGAGGAAAACGATGAGACTTTTTTCGATTGGTCTGCTATATTAGATAGTAGAGATTCATTAAAAATTGCAATGACGCTTCGGAATCATAAAGTACCTGCTGAGGAAAACGACAGAATACGTATGTTAGAGATTTTAAATCTTCGGACACCCGGGAATTATCCGTTTACGTATGATGGAATGATAAACTTAAGTGAAAGCTTCGAAAAGGCATATCCACCGGAAAAGATTCAGGCTTTAGCAATGAAGCTGACATCCCCCGGAAATTATCTGATGCGGATCCGAAATTCAGAGTTATCAGCAGAGGAAAAAGCTTTAATGTATTTCGTATTACCGTTCGGAGCAGAATAAGAGAGGGTTTTGTATGATTTTAAATGTAATTCTTTTAGTATGCATGTTGGTTTATTTGGCAATCCAGTCCTTTTTCGATGTATTTAATCAATGTAGAACACCTGCATTTTTAAATCACACGATTATGGGAATCACATTTGCCGGTTATGTTGTAAAATGTATGCAGACGGGTGTTTTATCCGGAATCCGGATGTGGGAATTCTTTGGATTCTTAGCAATTGATATTTTGATTTATCTGTATTGTAAAAAGAAAAATATCTATGTAAAAGGAACCCCGACTGCGGTTACTTTGGTTTCACAGCAGTTGTTAAGTTATTCTCCTTATGCATTATTACTGATGATCACTTTTTGTCTGATCGATATTCCAATGGGTCTGGCATTTGGTGTTATCTGGTTTTTATCTGCTGCAAAATTGTATGGAGAGGCAGACAGAGATGCATTTTGGGCAATGATGTTTTATTATGCAATCTTTGGAAAAAAGGTACCGGAGACCAATTTACTGTTTATACTGCTGATGTATCTGATTGCGTGCGTTATCTTTATGATCAGACATAAAGCATGGAAAATAAAAGATAAGGTAGAAAGATATGCATTTTTCCCTTATATCATGATTGGATTTATAGTTACGATAATTATTGGAGGTTTAAGTTATGGCAGGATTTGATGATAACCAGTACGACTGGAGAGCAGTGCTGGCGGAGAGTGGAGATTTACCGGAAAGTTCTCCCGCAGAGGATGAGACACCGAATACAGACCAGGAATTTTCGGATGCTATCTTTCAGGAGGACCCCAATTTTCAGTCTATCAGTGGTATGGGCATTGAAGAAACGCAGGATAACACGGACCTGAATGATATGCTACAGGATATCAATAAGGATAATACTGCACAAGTAAAAGCAGAAGCTGAAAGACTTGCCGCAGAAGAAAAAGCAAGAATTGAAGCCGATGAAAAAGCTAGACAGGAAGCATTAGCTAAAATTTGGAAAGAACAGCATGAAATAGAACAGGCAGAAAAGGCGAAAAGAGAAGCCGAGGAAGCAGCGGAGGCAGAACGTATTGCAGCCGAAGAGGAAGCAAGGAGACAAGCAAATCCCTTACGTAAATTAGCCGGTATGATTCCAAAACCAAAGGAAAAGACACCGGAAGAGATAGAAGCAGAAAAAGCTGCAAAAGCGGAACGTGCGCAAAAGCTGGCAGAGGAAAAAGCAAAGAAAGCCGAGGAAAAGAAAGCCCAGGCAGCACAGACAGCACAAGCAAAAGCAGCGAAAAAAGAGAAACCTGAAAAACCTGCCAAACCCGAGAAACAGCCCAAGCAGGCAGAAAAGAAGGGACTATTTGGCGGAAAGAAAGAAGCGTCTGCGATTGCACCTGTAACATCGAATGCGAATTCCGGAACCGACTATAAGTATCTTGCAACACATGATGAATTGACCAAATTAAAGAATAAGAGAGCCTATGATGAAGATCTTGCTACTGTTAAGGTAAAAAATACCGTCATTATGTTCTTTGACGTCAATAATCTGAAAATGGCAAATGATACTTTGGGACATGCTGCAGGAAACAAACTGATTTTAGCCACTGCTGAGGAATTAACAAAGCTATATCCGGAAAATGCCTATCGTGTAGGAGGAGATGAGTTCATTGTTCTTCTGCAAGGGAAAGGATCTTATCTGGAAATAGATAAGAAAATAAAAGAAGATATTGCGAAGTTTAATATCGCAATGAAAAAGCGGACAGCAGATAGTAAGGCGATTGATGAAAATCTGATTTATGCGGTTTCTGTGGGATATGCGATTGGAGATGGCAAGAAAACCAAAGAAGATATCCAGGCAGAAGCAGATAAAAAGATGTATGATAATAAGCAGGCATATAAAAAAGCCCATCCGAAGGAAGATGCCAGAAATAAAGATGTCGAAGTAAAGGTAGAACCGGAAAAGGATTATGATGAACTGTTACCGGAAGAGTCCAGACAATTAAAGGCTACGGTAAAAGAAAATCATATGCAAGTCTCTGAATTAAATACTGAGAAAATCTTACGTGAGATTCAGAGTAGAGCCGATGATATTTATGCTATCCTGATCACCGATAAGAATTTTGATTGCTTATTCATCATTCAGGATGTGGAATATTTCTTAAACCTGATGACACATGGCGCTGATTATAGCTACTTATACGTGATTTATCAGGGTGGTGCCCAGTATTATGGTGCAGATGAATATTTCTCAGAGATTACTGTATTATTTGAGAATATTGCAAAGCTGATTACTTCTAGTGGGTCTGTATCACAAAAAGATTTACTAAAAGTGAAAGGTATCAACATTTTCAAAGACATTTTTGTAGGGTAAATTAACATTTTGGTATATTTTTACAAACTTGTCCATATACTGTAAATAGTAATTGTATTTAAGTTAGGAAGGAGTTTATAAGATATGCCAAGAGGACAAAGAAAACCGTTGGATGAAAAAATCCAAGCAAAACAGGAATTGATCATTGCCTTACAAAAACGTATCGATTCGGAAACAAAAGAATTAGAAGAATTATTACAACAAAAGAAATATAAAGAACTGCAGATAGTAAGTGATATGATGGAAAATGCAAATCTAACATCAGAGGAAGTCACAGAGGTGTTGCAGCAGTATATCGAAGAGCATAGAGCAAATGCATCCTAAGAAAAAGTAGTATATCTCGAAAGGGATATACTATTTTTTTGTAATTTTTTCTCATTTTTGCAGAATTTACGGATTTTTTTGACATAAAAGAGTAGATATTTATATCTTTTTGTAAAAATGAGAGGAGTACTTATGAAAGCATTATTAATTGCAGAGAAACCAAGTCTGATGCGAGAAATTCAAGCGGCTTATAGGAGTGCAAGAAATGTTTTTGCATTTGACATTGATTTCCTGTCACAGGCAGGTCATCTGGTAGGATTAAAATTACCAAGTGAGATTAATGAAGAGGTTTATGGAAAATGGAAGTTAGAAAACTTCCCGATTGATGTACCTTATATCTACAAAGTAAATTCCGGTAAATTTGAACTGCTGCAGAAGATTAAAAACGCAGTAAAGAGTGGAGAATATGATTTTATTATCCATGCAGGAGACCCGGATGGGGAAGGAGAATTACTGGTAAATCTGGTATTACAGTATGTTGGGAATAAACTGCCGGTAAAAAGATTTTGGTCAAATGATATTACACATCCCGCAATTATCGCCGCATTGCAGGATTTAAAGGATGATAGTAATTATCAGGCAATCTTTGATGCAGCACTTACGAGACAGCATCTCGATTATCAGTTTGGTATGAATATTACCGGTGTTACTACGTTAAAGATGGGCGAACTTTATAAATTAGGTCGTGTAAAGGCAGCTATCATCCGAATGGTAGTAGATAGAGAACGTGCCATCAGAGATTTCGTACAGACATCCACTTGGAAACGTATGTTTACCTATGGAACCTGTGAATTTATCTGTGACGAGGAATTTGAAACAGAAGAAAAAGCATTACTTGGTATGCCGAAGTTTGATTATGCAACGGTAACCGATGTAAAGGACGAAGTAAAATCTCAGAAAGCACCGAAATTGTTTAAGCTTGCATCCTTACAGGTAGAAGCCAACAAGCAGTTTGGTTTTTCCGGTGCAAGAACACTGGAAGTATTACAGTCTTTATATGAAGCAAAATGTGTATCTTATCCACGTACCGATTGTGAATACATTTCATCGAATGTAGATTTACGGGACATCCTTTCTGTAGTAGCTCCGGAAGAAGATGTAGATGTATCTATGGTAACTGCACATGTGGACCAGGTAAAGGCAGATAAAACTTACGTCAATGACAAGGCGATTGCCAGCGAAGGTCATACAGCGATTATTCCTACCGGTACCGGATATGCAGGAAATAGTGCAGATGAAAAGAAACTGTATGATTTGATCGTGCGTAGATTCCTAGCAATCTTTGCCCCCGTGAAAAAAGTACGCAGTTTAACGGTAACTGCAATCCCCGGAAACGTAAATACATTGGGAGAGTATATTTATAAGGAAGTTTCTGATGTGGAAGCTGGATTTGAAACCGTATTGAATCCTGGGTATAAATTACGTGTGGGAAAAGGTGTTTCTTTTAACAGCAATACAATCATTCGTCCAGTTACCTTCCAGACTAAAGAATGTGTTGCAAAGCCTCCGGTAAGATATAATGACGGTTCTATTTTGAAAGCAATGGACCATCCGGAAGAATATATCGGAGATGACAATAAAAAGATTGCTTATTCGATTGGTACTCCCGCAACAAGATCTACGATTGTAGAGGAATGTAAGAAGTGCGGATATATCAATGTAGAAAAGAAAGCATATTACGCAACAGAAAAAGCAGAGCGTGTGATCAATGCATTAGGCGATATCTCCCTGTTTTCCGTAAGTAATTCTGGTAGATGGGAACAGATGTTAGAGGAAATCCGTCATGGCGAAGTACAGGCATCTCAGATTGAAAATGCACTGCTTAAGGAATGCCAGGACATTACAAATGATATCAAAAACAGAGATATCATTAAGATGCGCACACAGGCTTATCAGACAGAGAGCCTTGGAAAATGTCCATCTTGTGGAAAAGATGTATTAGTTGGAAAATATGGAGCTTATTGCTCCGGAAAATGTGGTATGACTTTTGGAAAGGCATATGGTAAGAAATTATCAGACGCACAGATTAAGTCATTACTTGCCGGGAAAAAGATCCTGATGCGTGGATTGCAATCCAAATCCGGTAAAACATACAATGCTTATCTTACTCCGGTTGGGGTAGAATCCTTTAACTATGATGGTAAGGTAGGAAAATCCTTTAAATATAATATGGAGTTCACAAAATAAGATTCTTAGACACCTGTGGATACAAAAATATCTGCAGGTGTCAAAAAAGATACCCACCTTTTTTTATTTTTTTGACATAGATATATATAGAAAAAATATAACTATGGAGGAAAAAGAAAAATATGGCATATATTACAAAGGACATTGACAGATTATCCGGTAATTTAGGGATTGGAGCAGCGGAAAAACAAAAATTGCTTTTAACAGCGAAACATCTGAATTCCTTTTTAAAACGAGAAGAGAAAATAAAAATAGGAGACGAAATCGAAAATGACTATGAAAAAGACGAAGATATCGATTTCGGAGAACAAGACGCAGACGATTACGAAATCGATCACTGATGAGGGATGTATCAGACTTGCAACAGCTATTGTTGTAGATGTTTTTGAGGATTATCAAAAAACAGTAGAAGGCTATCAAAAAGCAAAAGAACACCATAACCAAAGCATGATAAAAAATTATGAAGCACATTTAAACTCATTAAGAAAATTCATACAAAGTGATTATTGTGCTGGATTGGTATTCCTTGCAACAAATACAGAATATGATTTAACCGGAGAAGAATTATTAAATTTGGTTGAGAAAAAGGGGCGTGTCTTATGAAAATTACACTTTTAGATGAAAAACAGAAAGAAACATTAACAAAAAGCTCAAAGAGTACCGAAATGTCTACGATTGACACAAAACCATTTACACCGGCAGAAACAGAAATCGAAGATGATTTTGATTTTGATGCGGAAAGGTAACATATGGGTGACAGATACCTAAATATAGGAGAACGTGGAAATTTTGTAATTCAGGAATATTCTACTTTCTCCTTTTGTGCTGATTATAAAAAACAGGGATACTGTATTTGGAATAAAGATTCCAGAGACCATTATAAAGAAAATGGGCAGATTTCTGTTTATCCGACACAAGAAGAAGCTTTTTCTATTGCAGAATTCTTAGATAAAGCACAGGAACTGGAATTGGAAAACGAGCTGTAATGAAAAAAAGAGGGGTAATAAAATGAATGAGAAATGGTTGATTGGCATAATTATCTGTACGGTAATTTATGTCTTTTTGGATTTTATAAAAGATGGATATAAAGAGAACGCCATTCAAAATGGTATGAATGAAAAGGAAGCCAGGGAACACTATAAATGGAAAAATATATTCCGTAGTATAAAAAAGACGTCCCAGGCAGCGGATAAATCTAGGATTTATTCATCAACAAAAACAAAACAGGAGAATCCTATAACATCAGTAGAAAATCCGGAAAATGATACATTCCCATCTGAGACAGAGGAGGAAAACACAGATGAAAGTAGAAAGAATGAGTCCGTGCCCGAGGTGTCAAAGCACCTTTACTGGTGAAATCATGCCAGCAGATGGGTTTTCGGATAAAGATATGTTTCTTCGTAGAAACAAAATGCTGAAAAAAGGACGTATGTATAAATATGTAAATCCACAGGATTACCGTGAATATTATGCCAGAAACGAGATCAATGCAATTTGTTTTGATTGTGGCTATGAATTTCGTGGTGAAATTGAAGTGGAACAGGTAGAGGGCGATAAATGGACAGATTTTATCAATAAAAATCATTTGCTCCGTCCGGAAACGATTCCTAGCCATCCATTCAAAAAAATGTGGAGATCTATCAAAAGATTGTTTTAAGAGAAAGGAATTTTTTTATGAATGCTTTAATCAGCGTAGTAACCGAAGATTCCAACTTTTATAAACAGGTCGTTCAGATGATTCCATTGGATATTCAAAGAGAAGGAATAGAAATATTACGCCCCGGAGATTCCCTAAATAATGCGCAAATAATCGTGACGGATATGATTACAAATGAAATTTTAGATCAGGGAATTCCGGTATTTCTTTTTGCAGAGAAAATGCCAGAAGATATTGTAGAATCCGTATCTTTACGTTTCTATAAAAAAACAAACTTCGATGTAAAAATATTCCAAAAAGATTTAGCAGAATGGATCGAAATTGCTTTTGCATTAGATGGTGCAGCAGAAAAAACCAGAGATGCAGAAGCAAAAAAGGAAAAATACAAAGAACGTGTAGCTGTTTATAAAAAGAGTCTGGAATTAGCAAAGCTAATGCAGCTTAGTGCAATGGAACCAAAAGCCATAAAAAATTTTGAGCAAAGCTTTTATTATCAGCCAGCATTTACGGTGTCCGGTGATTTCTTAATTGTAGAGGAAATAGATAATAAAGTGTTTGTTATTATTGGAGATGTAACGGATCATGGCTATAACACAGGTTTGTATGGAGCGTCTTTGGTAGGAGGTATCCGTGGTTTTCTGGATATTGCACCCAGATATTCTTTAAATCTGGCAGGTCTTGTAAATTACGTGTATCATAGTTGGAATAATTATAATTACCAAAAAGATCCATCCTATGCTACCATGCTATTTTGTATGATAGATAAGGAAAATGCTTCGATTGAATTTATCAATTATGGTCATGAATCTCCATTCTTGATACATGAAAACAAAGTAAGTATCTTGGATGTATCCGAAGAAAAAGAATTAGCACCAATGGGAGCAGAAAAACGACTCATCTTAACACCGAAAGTCTTTCCCTTCCTGCCAGGGGATGCCCTTTTTGTAGATACAGATGGAGTAACCGAAGTCTTTAAAGATCCTGAAGACAAAGATATTCGAAAAGCATATTCAGAGGAACGAATTTTAGCTTCGGTGCAGCATGAGGTTTTAAAACCAAACTGGACACTTGATCAGGTCATCCGTGGCGTTCGGAAAGATGCAGATAGTTATTCTGTAACAGAAGATTTTGAAAATCAGAATTTGTTAGGAAATCATTTAGATGGAGCAGTGGATGATGTTACAATGTATATGCTTCGTTGGTTAAAATAAGGGGGATAAAACATGGAATGGAAAATTACACCGGCAGAAGTAGGGGAAATGATGGAAGAAATCAGCGATACCATCGTTTCTACGGTACCGGAAGAATTACAGATGAATGTAGCACTCATTTTTGAAGAAGCATATGTCAATGTAGCTGTACATGGATATGCAAAAAAGGCAGATAACGTGAAACCGCTTCGTATATTATGGGATAAAGTTGGGGATGATTATAAAATGACATTTATTGATGAAGGTATCTATTTTGATCCCACCACCTATGATATCGGAGAACCCAAAGGAGACCAAGTAGGAGGACATGGAATTCGTCTGATGAGAGAACTTTCAAAAAAGATGGCATATCATAAGGAAGGTACAGAAAATATTTTAGAAATTTGGATTTAATACCATTTTTTTACTATTTTTCAACATATATAGACAGGAAGATTATTTCCTGTCTATATTTTTTAATGAAAGGAATTTACTTATGGTACCGTATGCAAAATTACAATATACAAATGGGAAAAATATAATCACACTTGCATCAGAAGAATTAAAGGCTTCCGCGCAGAGAGATTTAACACAATATGCTATGTTATCCGAACAAGCAGAAGATTATGCGGAAAAAGCGAATACTTCGGATATTTCTCCGGAAGCAAAACAATTTTATCAGAAACAATTAAAAAGCTTAACCTATCGTTTGGAATGTTATAACGATTATTTATACAAATCTTATGGCTTTTATCCTATTGGTGTGGATACCTTGGAGGATATTTCTAAATATAATTTTATCGTAAAGGATGCCCTGGCAGCAAAGATTCATCAAACTTCCTTTTATTCCGATTTGGAAACGATTGAGCAGGATGTGGCTGTAATGGAAAAAGAAATTCATGAAGCCATAGTAGATACGAATACGACACGAGAAACTGCATTACAGTTTCTACCGGAACTTGATACTCCAGAAACAGATGCAAAAGAACAACTAGATTCTACCATACAGAAAGTAACGAATACAGCGATCGATCAGTATGGTGAAACTCTGGATGCGGTTTCCAAAGCAGAAAAAGCATATTTGTTATCAGGTTCTCAATATAAGACAGCAATTACCCAGGCATATGATTTAGGCAATACCGCATTATTTTATGATGTAAAAGCCTTCCAGTCTGCACAGGAGGATCTTTTAGGTATTTGTAAAGAGTATTCCGAATGTTATAAAAAATCAGGCTCCAAGTTAAAAAAGCTTATAGATATGGCGAAACAAAACTATATCCGTATTGCACAGGATATGACTTATACAAAAGATGTATGCGTAAATGCCTGTAGCCTTGGCGCATATACAGAGGCAAGACGAAATCAGATGTATAAGATCATTGATGGTTATGCAGAGGCAATAAAAGACTATAATGACCTGTATGCGGAAATGGCATTAGTAATGCGGGAAAAGGTAAAACATCCTACTGATAAAGCAATTCGTAAAGCATATGATTCTTGTAAGAAGCAATATGATTTTGCAAAGAAGATGCGCAGTAAATTCGAAAAAGCATTACAGTCTAATTATATGATGGGCTGTACTACAAAGGAATCCGTAGATGCTTATTTAAACACGGTACAGGCGGAAGTATGGGGCACAGACAAAGATGGAAAAGCCTACAATGCACCTGCACAGTTGATGAAACAAAAATTTATAAAATTTGCAGAAAATACAAGTTTGAATATGCGAATGGCAACCTTACAGACAAAGGTAGCTACTTATGATTTACAAATTGATGTTGCAATGGATATTACCGGAAATGTGGACAGAGCGATTGATAAGCTGGAAGAAAAGATTAATTTATTGCAGCATACCGAAACGGAATATACACAGGTAAAAGAAAAGCTGGAAGCGTGTGTTCGGAAACTATCTGCATTTGAACCTTATGAAAAAGAGGAATATCAGGCAGATCAAAGAAAAATGGAAAATTTACGGAGGTTAAAGAGTATTCCAAATCCAACAAAGCAGCAGAAAAATCAGCTAGAAGATTTGATCGATGATCTGGAAAATGATAAATATCTATTTGATAAAGAACAGAATAAAATTGCCAGAGATTATAAAAAAGAAGAAATAGCCCTGACAGAAGAGTATTTCGAGTTATCTAAGAAATGGGCGAAAATAAAGGGTAACTTAGAAGCAATCAATGATAAATATTCAAAACTGGAAGAAAGATTATCCGAGATCCCGGAGGAAAGTTTGGAAAAAGAATAAAAATTTACCATTTTTTCAATATTTTTTGACATAAATAGATAGGTAATCACGCCTATCTATTTTTTTGCATGTAAAAAAGGAGATAAATTTATGGAGAAACAGATAATCAAAGTTCCATCTGAAGAGATGGCAGCGTCTATCAAAGTTGATTTGGCTAGATTGCAGTATAATGCGATAAAAGCGAATAACTTACGAAATGAAAGAAATGCTTTTCTGAAAATGATGGGTATTCAGGACACAATGGATAGCATCAATCAGAGAAATGTGACAAAGAAATCCTCTGGATTACAGACACAGTTTAATGCTGCGAATAAGTGTTTCAAAGATTATGCATCAAATTTCGCAGAGAAGTATGGTGTTACCATTGATGCGAACTATCGTGAGGCAGCAGAATTAAATTTTGCAGATGCTTTCGATATTGTAATCGAGCAGCCTGAAATCACACAGGAAAATGCTGATTTTTATGAAGATATGCAGGCATTAGGTGATTCTGTGAATGCAATGGAATCCGAAATTGCAGCAAGCGAGCTGGACTATTTTGGAGAGGACCAAAAGCTTAGTGATGCGATTTCACAGATGACAAAAACAGATGAGGAATATCGAAAAGAAGCCAAGGATATTATGTCTCAGTTTATGCCGGAAGCAGAAGTGAAGAATGTAGTATCTAATGAAAAGTATGCAGAACTGGAAGAGAATGCAAAGAAAGGTTTTGTAGAGAATTTACAGGATAAGTTCGAAGGTGTTTCTGCAATCGATATTGCAAAGCATCCACTTGCAAGTTTCGCTACTGCAATTCAGGGCACAAAGTTAGAGACTATGATTTCTACCTTACAGACCAGAGATGCTTATGAACTGGCAGGTATGGCATATCAATCTGCATATAATACAGCTATGGCAATGGGTAATCAGGCAATCAGTGCAGGTAATGTAGCACTGGATACCGTAAAAGATGCAGCAAGGGATGCGGCAGGATATGCTGCAAAAGAGCTGGGAGAGCTTTATAAAAAAGCCGGTGAAAAGTACATGAGTGTATTAGACCGTGCGAAAAACTTTTGCAAACAGGTATATCTGGATGTACATAAGGCTTTTGATGTTACAATGGACTTTTTAACATTAGGCTGTCATTCCAAATGCGCAGCAGCAAAAGCAATGAAAGCTTTTGAAAATGTGGAAATCTGTCAGAAAAAAGTAGATGATTTGAGTAAAACCGTAGCAAACTTAAAAGCACAAATGCAAAAAGAACCTTCTGCCGGAACACGTAAATTATTGCACGAGGCACAAGCAGAGCTGATTATTGCGAAAGCAGAATTAAATAGCAGCAAAGCTTATAATTTCGCATGTCCTTACAAAAACATGGACGAGGCAAAAGCATATTGGACTGAAATCGGTGTGAAATCTTTTGGCGTAGATAAAGACGGTCATAGCCAGTCTCCCGCACAGAAGTTAGAAGATACCGCAAAGAAATGCGGAGAGAAAGTTGTAGAAATCAAGAACAATGCAATTAAGTCTGCAAAAGTATTCGGATATAGTGTACAGTGCGCAGCTTATGATGCAAAGGCTAGTATTTATCTGGCATTAGAAAGAACCTGTGATAAGCAGATCAATAAGATACAGACCCGTATCAATGCTTTAAAACAGGTAGACCAGAGTATTTCCAGAACTCAGGCAGCATTAGATCAGGCAAGAACAGAGTTAAATGGAATGATCAACGGGTCTAAGGATATACAGGAAAAATATACCTATAAGCCTTCTGAAAAGATTACAGATGCGATTGAGAAGATGGAAGCTCTGAAAGAAAAACAGGGTGGTACTTTAAATCGTATCCAGCAGGCAAGATATGATGAATTACAAAATAAGTTAGCAAAAGATGTTGCCAAAGGACAGGCAAAATTAGATGCGCAGATGGATAAGGACTTTGCCGAGTTATCCAAGAGAATTACCCATATGGAATTTGATTTGGATGACCTGAAATCAGAAAAGGAAAAAGCAGATAAAAAGATTGAAACTTTGGAAGAGAAAATAGAAACAAAAGAAGCAAAGAAATCTTCTCTTGATGAAAAGTTTAAAGCCACAGACATCAAAGCAAAAGAGATGGCTGAAAAAATCAACGAATTGGAAAATGATAGTCCTGAAATGGAATAATCAAAAAAAAGATAAGGATTGGTGTTTACCCAATGTCATTAAGTTAAACTAAAAAACTACACCCTTCTCATTTTCTTAATATGAAAAGGGAGGGGTGTTTTTAGAAAGGAAATAACATGAAGATAATTATTATACAAGGTATGACCTGCTTAGGGAAAAGTACACTATGTAAACAACTAGAAAAAGACCTCCAAAATTGTAAACACTTTTCCTTAGATGAGTATAAAGAAAATATGTGGGACAAATTTGGATTCGATTCTGTTGAACAAAGAGAGCATCAAAGCAAACTCGCAAGAGAATTATTTTACAGCGATATAAATGAAGCGGTAAAAAAGGCATTGTACGATTATATTTTAATTGATTATGCTTTTACTAATAAATATTGGAATGAACTTTTAGAAAATTTAGCAAATTGGAATGGATTAGTAAGAACTATTTACTTAAAACCTACCGATTTGCAAGAACATAAAAAGATATGGGAAATTCGTAGTAGAGATTTTTCTGTTAGACACGCAGGACATGGAGCAACACATTATCATGATGGTATAGGTACTGATTATGTAAATAAATATGACACTAAGGTATTTGAAGAAATGCCTACTACTAATCAAACCATGAAAATCAACATTTCTTTTAACCCGTATTTAAGAAGCGTATCATACAACTCCATTATAGGTTTTATTAAAAATACTTCCATGATTCGAAAAAGCACAGCAGATGATAAAGAACTAATCCAACAGCTTATACCGTTATGTTTCGGAGATAAAAACAATTTGGAGCCATACGAAGACTTGGAAGACAGATGAAAACATAGTAGCGATATCTGGGCTTACTTCTAATAACGAATACGGTCATTTAGAAATAGATTGGACTTACACTCGTCCAGAACACAAACATAAAGGGTATATGCAAGAACTGTTTGCCAAAATGTTAAATGGTGTGTATGAATCTGTTTATTGTGTAGCTGTTGGCGTTTACCAAATAATGAGAAAGCAAATTTGCATACGCTTATGTCTTTGTTCAGTTTTGAAGAAGTTATGCAATCAAGGATGCATTGGAAAGTACCACATAATTGTTTTCGTAATTATGAAGGTGGCGGTTCGTACTGTTCAGGTGTTGATTGTGAATGCTATGAAGATTTGTTTTTACGAAAGGATAAAAATATGAATGATTTGAATGTTAAAATCAATGATGATATTTCAGAAGATTTACTGAATATGAAACTAACGGATATGTTTTGCAAACACGTCATTAGACGTAATTCTGATGGTATACAAATTAAAGCAGGTAAATTATACATAGAATCTTGCAAACTTGGCTATAAAGTGTGCAATTGGGGATTACATGTAGGACATGCCAGTGATATTCAATATCACATAAATTCGATTGTACAGATGGAAAGAGACGGGTATAATCCTGCAATTCGAATTGTTGTTTGTAAATATGATTTTTGCGATACGCCCATTGTTTGGGTTGATAATTTGCACTCAGCCATTAAATACATTAGGGAATATGGTAAAGATATTAAATTAAGAGATATACCGTTTTATGTAGTAGATATATCTGATTATGAACATCCGTCCGTTTATGGTCATAATGGCTCTTTAAGAGAAAATTATGAAGATATTTTAGGAGCTGTATCATGTGCTTATAAAAGATTTAGACGCTCTAATTCTAAAGAACTAATTGAAATTGGCTACACATTAAGAGATTTTTTGTGTGATAACCCTATGTTGTATACTGAATTAAATACTCACTTAGGTTTGATTAATACATTTGATGATGTAGACACAATTTTTGATAAGAGTGTTGCATTCAATTCATTGTACAATTCCGAAGAATATTTATATGGAGAAAGATAAAAAACAAAAGAACCGTGATTCACTCCAAAAGGCGAGATAACGGTTCTTTTTTGTTACGTGGATATAGATAAAGCTATATAATAATTATGTATATCTATAGACCAAGAGCGTCAGTGCTCCGACCAAAGATTACTGACGCTACTTTAACTCAACGATACTTGCGTATCAATTTGTTATGTATTTACAAGGATTATTCTAATACAGAGAAGTCTCTCTTTCAAGATGTTTCGCACCATCTGCGCATCAAAATCGCTCGTAAAAGAGTCGATTTGTCGATATTTTTCCTAAGCATAACCGAATAAAACGTAAGACTATCTGTTGTTTCAGAAGGCAGGTGATGTTTTATTTATACAAATAAAAAATGCCTACCGAAGTTTTTATACCTCGATAGACATTTTCTTTTGATTTTGTAGTCACTTAACTTAATGCCGATTTTAAGATTTGTCGTCGCTTTTGAGCGTCAAGACTCCGAACGACTCTTATCTTAATGACATTGGGTTTTTACCAGTCCTTATTTTTTACCAAAAATTACCACTATTTCCAAAATTATCTTTGTTCTATACTAAATATATCAAATCTTTTTTTATTGTGCAATTTACACAAAAAATACGTAAAAATTTTGGAACCGAATTTTTCAAAAATTACGGTTTTTTTTGACATAAATAAAAGATGCAGGATATTTTTGGTATTTTGTGGAGGGGTTTATGAAGAAAAAAGAGTTTGATATTACAAATTTATTCCATGTATTTCTATTTGCTATTTTATTTCTGTTAGGCTTTTCTTATATAACGACATCAAATCCGGATAGTGATATGTGGTGGATGATGACCACTGGAAAATGGATTGTAGAGCACAACGCATTACCGACAGAAAATGTTTTTGTGATTCATGATGGATATCATATGATCGTTCAACAATGGATTCCAGCAATTTTGAATTATACATTATATCATCATTTTGGAGTATGGGGACTCATCGCACTTGCAACGGTGTTATTCGGAGTGATTTTCTTTTTACTTTGGAAATATATCGGATTATTTTCCAAATCATTACCCTGTAAGGAAATCACTTTTGCGATCAGCATACTATTTTTACTGCAGCTTTTAACGACAAGACCTACGATATTCACCATTTCGATATTATTGATCGAGATGATACAGTTGGAAAAATGGCATAGAGATAATAACTGGAAACATTTGATGGTATTACCATTTTTATCCGTGCTTGAAGTAAATATTCATTCCAGCATCTGGCCTATGATCTTTGTATTTGCATTACCATACTTAGTGCCTGGAATTTTAGATGGATTCCGTAACTTTTTTGAATCCTGCAAGAGAAATATTGGACTTTTTCTTGTATTATTAATATGCGTAGCAGTAGGAGGCATCAATCCAAACGGTTATGAAGGAGCGTTTTATTTATTCAAATCGTATGGAAATGGAAAAGTAATATCTACGATTCAGGAATTACAATCTCCGTCATTTTCCTCTTTTTGGGGATTTTTACTCGTAGTTACCGTAGCAGTTTTTGCAATTTATCTTTACAGATACAAAAAAGCAATCGATTGCAAGAACCTTTACCTGCTAGGGGGCACTTTGATTTTAGCTTTTTTACATCTCAGAAATTTCTGGACCGTAACATATGGTATTGTTCCTGTATTATGTGCTATTTTACCGCAGACAAAATGGGATAAACATATCGTTTCTATGAAAAAGGGTATTGTCTATATCGTAAGCGGCGTGATTTTATTGGTAGGCATTGTGATAAAATCTGTGGGTAGTGCAGAGGAAATGCTAATCAAAATGCCGGTACAGGAAGCAGAGTATTTACAGGAAACAGTTTCTGCGGATGACATCATCCTATATACTCCATTTTCTTATGGCGGATATATGGAATGGTCCGGATTTAAAGTTTATGTAGATGCCAGACCGGAACTATTTCAAAAGTCTATTAATGGCATAGAAGATTTAGACGAAGAAATTTATAATGTGCAATATGGTATTGCAGACTATGATGCCTTTGTAGAAAAATATCACTTTACACACTTTTTAGTGGAAAATAATACGTCTATGGAACTGTATTTAAAATACAGTGGAAAATATATAATGCTTGAAAAAAGTGAAGATTTTGCAATTTATGCTGTAAAATGAGACCATTTTTTTCGTAAAAATTTACATATATAAATGGTAACACGACACATAAAAGAAAGGATAGCATTATGACAGAAAATGAAAAATTACATCTGTTAGAGAAACGAGTAACGGATGACGAGAAATTGCATTTACTGGAAAAATACGTAACAAATGAAGCTGCGAAAAAAGCACAACAGTTTCGTATAGAACAGACCGGAAATGCAAATTATGGCAAAATCATTTCCGCTGCAAAACGTATTATTTTTGATGATCATCAGGCAGAAGATTTGAATTTTGAAAGTGGTCAGAAAATTGCAAAATTACAATTAATGATCGAAGCTGTAAAGTATCTGATTGAAGATGTTATGGGACTTACCCCAGAAGAATATGATGCTATTTATTCAACAGCTTTAAATCAGAAGACGACATTACACCATGCTATAAGAAAAATTGCAAATGCTGCAAGTCCCACCATACTTCGTGAAGCGATGTTTGACAACAAAAAGATTCTGTTCCGACTTTGCTGGCCCGAATACTACAAAGAGCATTACGCAATTCCCAAGGCAATGGACATCTTTAATTGTACAGGTGAATTAAAAGGAAATTTAGTAAGAGCCAGTGCTATCAAAGATTTTGAAGATGAGCCTGAGCAGGAAAAGAAAATCTTACAAAATGGTAAGTTTTCCACTGCAAAAAAAGAACGGAAGCGTGTTTATAATCATGGACAGGAAGTAGATGATATTATTTACTGGTCTATGAAGCAAATATTACCATTATTCGAAATGAAGACAAAAGACTTATATCTGTCACTTGCAAAACCAAGAGAAGCTGGTTGGAGTAAATATGGTTTTGTAAAAGTAATCGAAGCAAGAGGATGTTATCCTACACCTTTGGATTTCTACTTTTTAAATTCTCCGATGGAATATCAAGTCGATCATATTGATGAGTATATAGAAGCAAGAAATCAGGCAAAATTACCTCATGTAAAAGCATTAGACATGATGTATGAAGCATATCAACAGTCTTTGGAACACGGTAGATATTAAGGAGGTATCCTAATGTACACAATAGGCAAAGGCAGCAGAAGTACTTTTGGAGATAACTATGATGATGACTTCGATAAGGAACTTTTTTTTGAAGAGGAAGAAATCAAGGAAGATAATATTAGAGAAGAAATCGAACAAGAAATCTCAAAGATAGACGATACAACACAATATGGTAATTATACCTGGAACGATTTTTATAGTGCATTCGATGAAGCCAAAAACAATACTGGGGATTATTCCAACGCAATCTATATAGGATGGACATTGATTGCACCGACAATTAAATCCAGAAAGTTAAATAGTGTACGTGGAGATAGATACAATCATGTACAGGATTTAATGCAGGAAGCATATTTAATCATTGCAAAAAACATTGATAATTATGATCCTACTAAAGCACAGTTTTCCACTTATATTGATAAATTTCTGGTAGGAGCAAGTAGAGAAATTGAGAACCCGGATGTATCCGATTATCAGTTCCGTAAAAAAAATATCAGGTTTTTCTCTTTTGATGATTTATCAGATCCAAATCAGGAAAACAGCAATAAAAAGACATACACTTTTTCCGATGAACATGCTTCTGTGGAGGACATCATTGATCAGATGGACAGAGAAAGATCCAGTCAGTTATTCGAGCAGATGATGGAACAGACCCAGGCAGAAGGAGAAGTGACAAAGGATGATATGTATACGAATGTCGTATTCTTACATAAATTCCTTGGTGGAGTAAATAATCTGCCACACTATGTCAGAGAAGAAATTGAAGAAAGTTTAGGCATGTAAGGGAAAGGGGGATAGCGATATCCTCCTTTTTATGAAAGAGGCAAACATGGATATACTAATTAATGAATACTATAATTTAGAACAGACATTAGAATTGGAACAATCTATTATCTCAAAAAAACAAAGCCATAATGGATATAGTGTCGAAAGAGAATATATAAATTCGAAAGAATATCATGATAAATTTGAAAAACTTGCAGTAAATAAAGATGTCCAACAATCAATTTATATACAAACAGGCAGATTATTAGAACATGTAGATGGACATGGCGAAGAAAAAATGGTAGCTATTGATGCACGGACAGGCAAATTCATAGTTGACAATTTTGCAAGAGAAGGTAGAATCGAAAGTACAAGTTTTACAAATGATGAATATTTACTAATTCAAAAATCTAAAAATAGCGTTGTACTCATACATAATCATTCTGAAAATGGAAGACCATCCGCACAAGATTTGCTAACATACTTAAATGACTTACATATTAGATTATCAATTATTGCTTGTCATGATGGAACACTTTATGAAATACGTGATGTAAAAAATATATTTAAAGAAGTTTATGAAGATACATTGGAAAGGACAAAAAAAGATGTGTCAAATTTAAAAGAGGCTAAAAGAATAGCCATGACAAAAATATACATATATAATGACAAACTACCAGAAAAACAAAAATTATTTGATGTAAGGAGGTTATAAAAATGATAATTCCCTATACTAATGAAACACAACATTGTGTTATGGATGAGTCCGCACGACCTTATGAAGATAATGAAAAAAAAATTGAGCTTACAGCAGACGATGAAAAGTTTTTCCAAAATCTTTTGCATGAAAAGGAAGACTCATAGATAAACAAAAAGAAAGGAACTTTATTATGTTGCAGTTAATGATGAAAAACAAACTGGTCATGATTTATGAAAAGAGCAAAAGAATTGGATATCAAAACAATTCCTATTGACCAGACACGAAATCAGGAAAAACAACAACAAAAACAAACGTAGCTAAAGCCACGGAGTTCCTGTAATATTATGTGATTATTTACATTTTATTATCACATAATATTATGCAAGAGATATATAGCAATACAAATTTTAAGAGATGCTGTAAAAGGCTTCTCTTTTTCAGAAAAAGATATATAATTTTATAAAATTCCAACAGATTTTAAAACAATTTCAAAAATTATTTTACATAATATATATAAGCGTATTTTTCGAGAGTAGGGTAGATAATGCAAAATTATGTAATTCTTTTTGTAATCTGTTTTTTACTTCTGCTTGGGATTTTATTTTTTTTAGAATATCGATATCATAAATATGTGGTGCGATGTATCAAACGAAGCGAACGTTACAAACAAATCGAAGAAATTAATCGAAATTATTATTTCTATACCATGGATCCCAACTATTATTTTGAACGAGTATTGAACAGCAAGCAGCAATTCTATAAATTTGATAGCGTTAAATATGTAAAAGATTGTATCTATAATAATCCGGAACATTATAGCAGGCTGGTAGAAGAGATCAAAAAAAATAAACGGACCTTTCCTTTATATAAAAAAGCGGTGAATAAAGCATATAAAATGTGTACATCCGGAAATTGTCTTGCACCGGACTTTTATTATAGACGATTGGAAAGAAAATTATTAAAATCATTATTAAAACATCCTGTGACAGAAGTAAGATTCCTATGTTATTGGTCTTATACCAGTCCACAGGGAAGAAATGACTATTATAATGAGAAAACATTTTCTTTTGCGAGTATTCAACGGTTTACAACAGATGCGATGGAAAGAGAACGTATCAAAAAAGAAAGAGAAATGGAACGCAGACTCCTTTCCAGTTCCTTACGATATGATATTTTAAAGCGGGACGACTTTAAATGCACTATCTGTGGCAGGAGCGCAAAAGATGGTATCAAATTGCATGTAGACCATATCATTCCTGTTGCTAAGGGCGGAAAGACAGTCCCTGAAAACTTGCGGACATTATGCAGTGACTGTAATTTGGGAAAAAGCGATAAATATGATAAAAAAGGTAAAAACTAATACTATATCTTGTATATTTGTGAAAATAAACCACAATTTTTTACAAAAATCAAGAAATTTTTGACATATATAAATATAAAAAAATATTAAGGGGAGAAATTTATGAAAAATCCGAAAACGATATTAATCGCAATCATCATTGCTGTTATAGTCATTGTAGTTAGTGTTATTTTTATCCCTAGTATAAATGATACTTTGCAGCATACTGCAACAGAAAACAATAGTATATTTTCTGTATACGAAATAAATCAGTAGGAGATGTTTTTACCGGCAGCATGAGAGTAGATAAATTAAAAACAAACTTAGGTGATACTATAAAAATTATTTTTAAGACAAAGATGGAATATGAAAAATGGTTACAATACGTAAAGGACGTTTGTATAACCTGTGAAAAAGTTGATCCCATATTTCAGGTGATTCCCAAAGATTTAAAAGAGAATGCCACAGAAAATTTAGATACCGGGGAATATACAATTTTGTTATTACCGGAAGTCACTGCCAGAATTGTCCTTGGTTTTATGGAATTATGTGTAGTACAAAAAAGGAACCCATACTAATACCTATCTTTTTATGGTAGGTATTTTTTATACCCATCTTTTTTCTTTTTTTTGACATATAAAAATGAAGAACTGTTTCACATAATATTATGGATTGGAGAGAGATTAATATGAAATATATACCTACAATTGGTGATGTTGTTTTATACGGCGGAAGTACAGCTCCGAAAGTTGTTGTGGATATGATAAATCATGAAGATTTCGGCAGTTGCTGTTATGATAGAAAATATTTTCTTTGTGATGAATCTTTTATTAAAAACAGTAATGGCATGATTTCAAATAAAGAAATCGAAAGACATGGAATTTGGGTTGAATTTCGTGGAATGAACATTCCTGATATCAGAAAATGTGAAGATATTGCACCGTATGCGATAGAACCTGTGCAATATTATTCTTTTAGACAAATGAAAGCCAAAACAGTTACTGTTTATGAATTACCGGATGCTATTGATTATACAGATATGTAGCCAGATCTGACATAGTAGTATTAATTGGATGAAAATTTAACAAGCCGCGAGCAAGAAATCCCCGACTTCTATAAGTGGTGGGATGAATTGCAATCAACGCGGCGATGGTTGAATCAGGAAGCTCCGACTTCTATAAGTCGGGGTAGTTCATACTAAAGGAGAAAAACAATGAAAACAAATAGGGAATGGATGGAATTATTTTCAAAGGAGTGGAATGTATCTAATACTACTGCCAAGGAAATGGTACATGCAATGCACCAATTAAAAGAGCAAGATAACGTAAAAAAGTCTTTTCAGAATATAAAAGAGATAGACGAGTTAGGGAGAGATTAGTAAAGTACCAAAGTCATGGTATGAAATTTGTTTATGGCATAGATTACCGGAGCAGTTTTATCGAGATTATGCAGATAAATTGAATGATGATTGTTGGGATGTATTAGTAGACAAGGACTTTTTATCAGAACAATTTTTTATAGATTATGCAGATAAATTAAAAAAAGGAGAAAAAAATATGGGAAAAATACTTATTCTATGCGATGGAGATAAACAAAATACTCAACAAATATTAAATAAAAATGGAGTATCCGTAGAAAACATTTCTGAAGTACCAGCAAATACAACTATGGAAGAATTACAGGATGCCATTGTGGAAAATAGATCCCGAACGGTAGAGCAGGATTATGCAGACGCTTTTACAGAATTAGCATAGGAGGACATTATGGAACTAACTACAAAACAAATATTTGAAATCCATGATAGACAAATTGCTAAATTTGGCGGAGATTATGGATTGCGAGAAGAGGGTACTTTTGAAATGCTATCTGCTGCTCCGTATCAATCTGTATTTGGCATGGATTGTTATCCATCGGTATTCGATAAAGCAGCTAAATACTTAGAAGGTTTTGCAAGACATCAAGTATTTTATGATGGAAATAAACGAACCGCTTTGGATAGTTGCTTAACTTATTTGGCAGTAAATGATTATGTATTAGATCTTGATGCCTATGCTTTGTATGAGTATACATTGAAAATATCAAATGAAAAAGAAATATCTACGGGAGAAATTGCTAAATATCTGGAAGAACATAGCATTTCTCTAAATAAAGGGTTGGATGTTTCATTAGAAAATGATATAGTAAAGGAAGATATATTGGAAATAAAATAGACTTTATTTTCTCGAAAGTAGAGGGATATTATGAAAATAGTGAAAGATGGTATTGCATTGAATCCAAAGGAAACACACACAGATGATGTCCAGGCATCAGATGCACTTGTAAAGCAGAAGTCTGAGGAAATCGAAAAAAAATATGCAGAAGCATTTCGATTGCTGGCAAAAGGAAAAGAACAAGATGATTAAAGGATCAGTAGCCGTAGCAATCGGTATTGCATTAAGATACCTTATACTGTATCTCAAAAGTCGAAAATAACACCCAAAAGTGGTGTTATTTTTTTATTTAAAAATAGATAATTTACGATTTTTTTTGACATAACCTATTAGAAGCGAAAATATGAAAAATCGTATGTACGGATAAAGATACTGATCTAAATAAAATGCGATATAATGCAATCAAAGGAAAATATATTGCAAAATATACCACTTTAGATGAAGATAGTATTTACGATATATAGTGAGGAGAAATATGCGAGAATTTCATGAAATAATGCCTAAATTTTTCTTAAAATCTATAACACTTGAAAATTATCATGGAATATCAGGTTATTATGAAATAGATAAAAAGAATATGGCTTTTTCCAATCCTGCAATACTTTCTGCAATACAAGTATTACTTAGTACCTATTTTAAAGCATTTTCTACCTATATTCCTGATAAATATACTATTAGATTAAAGATTAAGGACACCCTGGCAGGCACAAAACAGAACTGGTTTTGTATCAACGAAAAGGAACCTGCTTCTTCATGTAAAGTGACAGGTATCATTGTGTTCACTGATCAGGAAATCGAAATCGGACAAGAACTGTCCCAAAATGGGCGTGTGAAATTTATAGGTGTAAAAGAACTGCAAGATATTGTTTCTACTTGGGAGATGAAATTCTCAAAAGCGGATAGCTCAGATAAAGATATCTTGTTCCCAGTGATACTTTATTGTAATCCTGCTGCTTACAAAGTCCCGAAACAAATTTGTGAAAAAGGGGTTTATCATAGGTTTGTAGGGTATAAAGATTGCTTTGCCATGAATAGATCCTTAGAAATTCCATTTTCTTATTTGCAAATGTTACGAAACGTTGCTTTTGAAGAGAAAAATAATGTAGATTTTCCGGCATATACAAAGATTATGGAAGTAGTAAATCAAGTAGTCACGGATGGAAAACTTATTTATGGTAACTATGGGACATCACTCGTGGCAATCAAAAAAGAAGATGAACTTATTCCATTTGAGAAATTATCCATAGATCAACAGGAACGGATAGGTCTGGTATTGGATATTGCCACCAGAATATGTATATTAAATCCGTATGCTAAAGATCTGGCATTGCGAGATACCCCAGGAATTATTTTACTAGATGGATTGAATGAATGTTTTTCTCCTGCATGGGAAAAAGTTCTTTTTGATTTATTACAATCGGAACTCCCAAATATACAATTTTTATATTTCACTATGGAAAGATAAAGACTATAGATTACAAAATGCTATCACAAAGTTACAATCACTTGGAAGACAATTAACTGAAAAGGAAATGCAGGAATTCGAGATAGATGAGAAATAGATGTCGATTTTTGACATCTATTTTTTATGCAAAAACTCATAAAAATCAAAATTTTTTTGACATATAATAATATAAATTCACAAGAAAGGATAAGAAAAAAGTGAAACAGAAAAAACATTCCTTAAATATGTATCGCATATTATTCATTGGAGTTACAGTTCCTTTGATCACATCAATTATCAGTGTACTGGTTGGAATTACTACCACGACATCCGCAGAAATTAAAAATATCACAAAAAATTATATGCTATCAACAGTAAAACAATGTGGCACTACATTAGATAATAGTAAAGAGTTATCTTATCTATCTTTAAAAGAGAAAGCTCCATTATATACAATTGTGGATGTAGATTCCTCTTATTTATATGTAGTAGATGGTCATACCGCAGAAATGTTATATCATCCACAAAAAGAAAAGGTTGGACAACCGGTAGAAAATGATGCGGTAAAAAGTTTAATTTCGAAGATATCCGCAGGCGAACATCCGGAATCAGATATTATCGAATATAATTTTAAGGGAACTTTAAAATATGCTGCATATTGGGTAGGAGAGAATGAAGATTATATCGCAGTAATTACAGCAGATGAATCCGATGTATTAAAAAATGTAACAGGTGTCACTATTCGCACTATTGTTACTTATGTATCCTCTATTATTTTTTGGGTTATTATCGCTATGATTTCTGCAAGAGCTATTAGTAAACCACTACATCAGATTATGGATGTTATTGTAAAATTTTCGGAAGGAGATTTTACAGCAGAAATCAATACAAAGTCCAGATTACAGGAAACCTCTGCCTTAATTGATGCAGCAAAACAATTAAAAGAGAATATGTTCGATACCATAGATAGTGTGACACATTCTTCTAAGGATTTATCAAGAGATATCATGTCGGTGAATATGTCCGTAAATATCTGTAATACAGCGACAACGAATGTAAATACCACAATGGAAGAAATTGCAAAGGGCGCAATGGATCTTGCAACACATGCCCAGGATATTAACACCCAGATGACAATGGTAAATGAAGCAATCACCTCAGCAGCACATTCTGCGGATGATGCAAAAGATGCTTCGGACCAGATTTTAAATGTAACAGAAAATACAAAAAACACCTTACAAACACTAATAAATGCAAATGATAGCACTTATAATGCGGCAGAAAATGTATCGAATAGTGTATTGGAAACAAATAATGCTATTCAGAAAATTCATGAAGCTGCGAATATTATCGCTTCCATTGCAGAGCAGACAAATCTGTTATCTTTAAATGCTAGTATTGAGGCGGCAAGAGCAGGAGAGGCTGGTAGAGGTTTTGCGGTAGTTGCGGACGAGATTAAACGTCTGGCAGAACAATCGAATACTTCTGCAAAGGAAATTGAAAGTGTAATTGAAAACATCATCGACATTTCTGAAAAGAGTACCGTATCTACTCATGCAATTCAGTCTGCAGTAGAGGACGAAAAACAGGCATTACAAAATATGAGTAATAATTTTGAACTGATTCGTTCCGGCATTGAAAATATCAGTGCAAAAATCACTACTGTTGCTGAGAAAATGGATAGTGTAAACGAAAGTAAAAATACAATTATGAGCAGCACAGAATCTTTATCTGCAATTTCAGAGGAAAATGCTGCATCTACACAGGAAACCACAGCAACTATCAATGAAATGGCATCACAGGTGATTTCCATTGAACGAGAAATGCAGAGTGTAACTGAAGTAGTAGAAAAATTAAATAAAGCAGTTGGCATTTTCAAAGTATAAAATGTGAGGTCTAATGGGAAATTTTCTGTTAGATCTACTTTTTTTATTTTTTTTTGATTATTTTTTGACATATATAGATAGATAAAATGATAGGAGTAAAGATAAATTATGCATATCCAAAAAATAACAAATGATACAAACCCTATGGTGACTTTGGTATTCGGAGATATACAGGAATACAAAGATTACATGAAGGAAATCACAAACATTAATAAGAAGATAGTAGGGGATTCAACGATTGCTATTTCCGAAGAGGTCTTATCAAATATCCTTACATTATTCAAAAAAACAGCAAAGAAAAAGAAAGATACCGGAGAAGTCTATATTACATTATCCGGATCACAATTAGTTTCTATTTTGCCGTTATATTTTGGAATGATATTTCTAAGAACCGCCGAAATCACACCACAAAAAGATGCACAAAAGACCACCCCTAACAGGACAGAAATAGCGAACTCTAAGCCAAACAGGAAAAAGAAAAATCCAAATCTGCGGGATGATATGGTGAGATTGTGTGCAGAGAAAATCAGTTAGGAATAGGAGGCAAATCATAATATGAACCAAACAGCACAAATATTGATCGAAATTGCAGATAAAAGTTGCTTTTACAGATGAAACAAATTATACAGGCCTATAAATTACAGAGTGTCTGGAATAATTATGCAGATAAAGTAAAAGAAAAATATGAAATAATAATATAAATATTTCTATTTTTGCCTATTTTTGCGGAATTTTTTCACATATATAAATAGATAAAAGAGGGACACAAGATATATTCAATGTCATTAAGTTAAGTAAAAAATCACACCCTTCTCTTTTTCTGTAAATGAAAAGGGAGGGGTGTTTTTAGAAAGGAATCAATAGTATGAATAAAAAAATGATAAAGGCCTTGAAAAATAAATATATTTATGTTGATATTGATGGTACTTTGGCAGAATATCGTTTTAATAACCATGTAAGTGCAAAAGATGGGACTGCTAACGGACAAACTATGAAAGAGATAGAAAATCATATATTTCTTCATAGTAGACCACTAAAAGCAGTAATTAAGACACTTAAAAAAGCAAGAACAAAGAACAAATTTATATGTGGAGCTATCATATCTCCGATTGAAGTTATGGACAAATTTGAATGGTTAAAGACATACTGTAGTGGCATAAATTTTAAAGACTATTATTGGTTTGTTCCTGATGAATATTGGAATAGCTTTTCGATATTTTTTATGGAAGAAGCAGGCGTGTCAAACCCATTAGAAGAAAATGTGGTTTGGACTAAATATGGTTATTTCTTTAAAGGTTCTAAAACATGCATTTGGGGATGGGTAAGTGTCAATAGTCATCATTGTATAGAAGATGCAGTATTTATTGATGATGTGTTATCGTATCTAAAATATGCAGAAAAACTTGGTGTTACAGCTTATCATGTTAGTAGTTTTATTGATTAATAAAGGGGATTAATATTGTGATAGGAGATATGATAGTTAATTTATATGCAAAGGACAGATGGAGAATTGATTGTAAATATGGTACAAGGGTTGTATTCCCTAGTGACTCTGAAAGAGTTTTAAACTTTGTAAGAAAAGAGTTTCCTGATGAAAAAGGTTGGCTGATGGAAATAAACCATGCTTTACATGAAGGAAAATGCGTTATAAGTGTTATTGAACATGAGATAGTTGGTTTTGCTTGTTATGATTGTACGGGAAAAGGGTATTTTGGACCGTTTGGGGTAGCAGAAGCTCATAGAAGTAAAGGTGTTGGAACTGAAATATTTTATGAATGCCTTGACCAGATGAAGTCTTGTGGTTATGGTTACACAATTATAGGGTGGGTAGACGATACAGCTAAAGATTTCTATGAGAAAGAAGCTAATGCGTGGTATATACCAGACTCTGGACCAAACAAAACATTGTATATGAGACGAATAAGAACTTCTATAGAGTTTGATGACTCAGACTGGAATAAAGACCATGCAAGGATGAAAAATGCAGAAGAATAAATAGCTGAAATATGCTTTGGGCGGTATCAATTTTCACTCTAAAAAAGATGATTTCATAAAAATGGAGCTATTTGCACATTTTATCATGTTTAATACGGTAAGTCGCTCTATTGCTTGTGTATCAGTGCTACAGACTAATCATAAGTACCCATATGCAATTGATTTCAAGATGGCTTGTTTGATTGTTAGAAAATACTATAGATTACATAATAATGAACCACCAGATATGATGCTTATTGAAATGTTGGCATACACGGTTCTCGTAAGAGCAGGACGTTCTAATAAGCGTAATATGAAACCAAAATCGGCAGTTTGGTTCGTATACCGTGTAGCATAAGAAAAAAATAAAGAGGCTTTATTAAGACTGGCTGAGAAAATCCAGTCCTAAAGGCATGTCCAGAAATCGTAGAACTGTATATGGTTCCGATAAAGACACATCAAATAGAGAGTACGTGATATTGTTAATATGCTTAACTTAATAAGCTTACGGCATTAGAAAAGAGCCGAAACGAATTTCGACTCTTAACTTGATGACATTGAAGATATATTACTATATTTTGAAAAAATAATTTAATATTGCTTGTTACTTTTATCTGTAGATGTTATAATACATTTGCCTGGATACAGTAATGTATCTACCACCAAAAGTGGACAACTGTACTAAGGAGCCGTACAGCGGGGATCTGGCCTCGACAAAAACCATCACGCACGGCAGCACCCGGATATAATGCTGAGTAGGTGTGAGACCTACACCGTTGGGATGGCAACATGATAACCGGACATACGAAAGAAAAAAGCTATGGATTAAGTTCCGTAGCTATTTTTTATATAAAAGATTGGAAAAATAAAAAATAGTTGACTTTTGCGATTTTTTTCTACATATATAAATATAGATATCTTATAAACATATATTTGTTGGAGGCGTATTATGAAATACGATATAAAAAAGATAAATAGAAGCGTAGAACTGGATGATAATCTGGTTTCCGAATATACAAAATATAGTGAATTACATGAACAGTCCTTTACAATAATCATCCGATCAACATTTGGTCATGCTCCGACAAAAGAAGAAATCAATGACGCAGAGCTTTCTAAGATGTGTAATGAAATTTTACTTTCAGAATTACAAACAATGTCTTTATTACCAGAGGCTTTGGAAATTGTGGATAATCATAGAAAAGAAATAGAGATGGCAAGTAAAAATGATGAATTTTTGGAGTATAAGATAAAGTAAATTTAAAATTATTATGTAAACTTTGCCTGAAAATAGATATCTCTCTTTATGATATATTAAATATATCGAAAGGGAGGTATTTTTTATGAGTATGGAAGAATATGTAACATTGGCATTACAAAACTGTATGAATACTATGATTGATTGTCTCTATTATTATCATATGACAGATGGGAAACCGGAACTTGCCGATTTTGTCAAAAAGAATGATAAAAAGAGCATTTTAGAATATTGTATTAGTTGTGAACAGGAATTATTAGCAAAATATGAATTATTATATATTCTTTTCCCAAAACAAACAATTCGTGATATAATAAAAACGGTATATGGAGAAGAGAGTGATGCTTTTTTCCTGCTAAGGGAATTTTCTAAAATAGTAAATTCAGATATTCCAGTTCCTATGTGGACAAATTGTGAGGGAAATCCCAGATTGCAAAATATACTTAAGACATTATAAATGTCGTATAAATATATATGTAAAAAATCAAAATTCTTTTCAAAAAATAATATTTTTTGCGGTTTTTTTTGACATATATAGATGTAAGATAAATCAACATATCAAAGGAGATAAACAAAGATGAAAAAGTATATGATTACTGCACTGTTAATTACGACCATGATTTCCATGACTGCTTGTGGTGGAAAGAATACCGATACTCCCGCAGAGGAAACCGTAGTAGCTACTAGCGAAACTGTGGAAAATCCTACTGCAAATGATGAAAAGGTAGTACTCGGTACTTTAAATAAAGAGGAAACTGCTACTGCAGAAACGACTACTGAGGAAAAGACAGATGCAAAGGCTACTACCAGTCCTGATCCCAAGGCAACCGATGCTCCTAAGTCTACTGCCGCCCCGGAGACGACTGCAAAGCCTAAGAGCACTACAAAGCCTGGTACACAGACTGCATCGGTAACAGCTACGACAAAGCCTGCTGCAACAGAAAAGCCGAAGAGTACGACTGCTCCAAAGGCAACAGCTACCCCTGCTCCTAAAGCTACGGAAGCTCCCAAGGCGACCGCAACTCCCAAGGCGACTCCTACACCTACTGCAGCACCGGTAGTCTGCCAGCATACAAATACCCATGTAGAGAGTTCCCATGATACTTATGAGGTACCTATTGCTGGTGGATGTTATGAAGTATGGCGTACTGCTACCAGAGTATGTAATGATTGTGGCGCAAATCTGGGAGAGGCTCCAGAAAAGGTAAATGAGGTCCATCATGGATGTGTCGTTAAGCAGGGCGTAAGTGCAACCTGTACCACAGATGGATATACCGCCGTAGAAAGTTGTGATTGTCGTGGTAGAGGAGAAGTTGGTGGTGATGTAATTCCTGCATTTGGACATGATTATGTAGATGAGTGGGATCATGATGAAACGGATGCAGATGGAAAGGACCACGTATATTTTCATTCTATCTGTAGAAACTGTGGAGATATTTCTTCTGTCTGGGAAGAGTAAAATCTAATCCTCCAAGTTTATAAAAGGAAAAGAGATGTCTGAATTATGGTGACGGTTGGTGTAGTAGATGCGGAGCAGAATTAGCTCCTCATGATGAAGAGCCTTTGCCGGAATTGCCTGATTGGGCTAAAGATCCTGATTCTGAACTAAACGATTCGAGTTCAACTAATACAAATAATAAAACCAATTCAGAAGCTACATCTACAGCAAGCAGTGAAGGCACTAATGTAGCTGAATAATAACAAAACATTAAAAGAGTCTCTTCGGAGGCTCTTTTTAAAAATCAGCTTTCTAAGTGAATTAAGGAATGGTCATGTTACAAAGGATTATTGGGAAGAGTGCAAGGCTTCAAGGAATGAATTTTCACCTTCTGATTTCCTCAAAAGAAGATAAAAGGGCCCCTGGGATATAAAGGGCTGATCTCTTTGCCTGGTTATAAGTAATATTCATCCAATTTTCTTATAAATTTTTTCACATAATAGTGGATATAATTAACGAGTTGTGATATAATTAAAGTTTAAACATATGTTTATGCTGTAATGTTAAAGATTATATAGATCCCTATTCTGTATATTTGTATCTTTTTAATGATCAAAACATATACTATAATAAAAAAACCCTGATAAATCAAGATTTTTCTTGACTTTCCTATTTGTTTCCTGTATTATAATCTTAAAGATCTTAAAAAAATAGTTGACAAGAAAAAAACTTTCGTGTATAATATCGGTTTGCTGTAAAAAATAGAGATAGCCTAAGAAATAGGTAAATATTTTATATTTATAAAATCCTATGGAGGCGTGAAAATTTACGTAAGGCTGTCTTGCTTTTGAACAAGGCAGTTTTTTGTACAAATAGAGGGGAATCGAGAAGACAAATGAACGTGGAATTCATAAAAGAACATTTGGGATTTATTTTAACATTAGTTATTACTTATGTTTTGGGAATTATCTTGATAATAGTGCAATATATTGCTGTAGGTGACGATAAAAATTTTATGAAAATGCTTTTAGACTCACTTGTACCTACTACTATAACCTATGTATTGGGTTGCGTGTTAGTAAATATATCGGAATTATTGAAAGAATCAGCCAGTAATTATGTGTTTAATCTTTTTACCTGCATATTTGTAATGATATATGCAATAATATTTTGTATGTATGTTATGACAGGGTTTTCGGTAATATGGATAGTATTGGAATTCCTTTTTACACTTGTTTTACTTGTTTTGAATGTTATGTGCTACAGAGAAAAATATAAACACAATAACCATAGCTTAACTTAAAAAGGAGAAAAGAAAAAATGAATGAAATTTTAATGGCAATAATTTTTCTAACTGTATTATTTGCTATTGTAACTGTGGTGATTTATTTTGTTTTAAAACGAAGTAGCAACGAAGTGAGTTGCAGTAAATATATATTAAACAAATTTGAACCAGATAATACAGCATCAAAAATCACAGAAATGATAGAGTTTCATAAGAATAATAAAAATCTAAGTAAATATAATATTGGGTGAAATATAATAATATGAATGATATAAGTAACTTTAGGTATATATGGACAGAATGGATTATACCGCTAGTAAATGATTTATTTATCCAAATGGACAAAGAGTTTGTAAAATACTGCAATGTTAATGTTCGTAATTTGGACCATATTTATGGTAATGCTGAAAAATATTATCAAAATAAAAGAGAAGAAGTAAAAAAGTCTTTTTATGGCGAATATCACAAAGGCGATTCCAAATTAGAACATAGAATGGACTTCCATAAAATAAGTGCTATAATTTGCCGCGTATTCATAGAATATAAAGTATATGATTTCGATGAAAAGAAATGCAAAGAATATGCGGATAAGAATATAAGTCCATATAATACAGATTGGGTTGTTAAAAACGCATTAATCAATTATAGAGTTGCCTTTTATAGCAGTATTGTATTTTTATTTCATGCAATGCAGTTTGAGTATTATACAAAGGACAAGTTACTATTTGACTTGTTAGAAAAAGAAGGCAAACTAAATTTGTATGAGACTCATATATCAAATAATACTAAGGTAAAAGAATCATTTGAAAATTGTATGATTCTTGACTTAGCAAAAAGAGATATAACGAATCATTCTTTTGATTATTTTATGTATGCAATAATTATGTATCAATTAGAAGAACATAATAAAAGTTTATTATATAATAAAGTTAATTGAGGATAATCTTTTCATTCAAACACAATTTAAAACATAACCAAACATTTAGGGAACCTCATTGCGAGATTCCCTATTATTATGCCATAAAACGAAGATTCGATTTTCTTACTGCTAGGGATGGTCTGATAAAGAGATGTGATAAAAGAACCTTTTTTATTTTGAATCACTTATTCTTTTATACAGTCTCGTTTTATTTCGAGCCGAATTACCATAATGATTAGATACAGAGAAATTAAAATCTTTCCCACGAAACAAATACCAACTATTATTTCGTATATCTGTTTGTACACAAAGTTCAAATGTATCATTAGGGTATAGTTTTTTTAAGGCTTCAGAATGAGATATTGCAGTCACATCATATTTTCCAAGAAACTTTCCGTTATTGTCCCACTCTTCAACGGTATATCTTTTTTCTTTGGTATTTGTAGATTTTTTATTTAATTGTTTATTTTTATATTGGTTCCAAAGTGCGCAATATTCATCAGAGGGAACACAATCACTTCTTTTTTCTACGAGGTGCACATTCATTAAATCACCATATTGTTTACGCTTGCGATATGTAGCATTGGCAGCTTTAACACTATATGTCATTCTCGATGAAATGAACATAGGGTATGAACAATATTTTGGATTTGATAAGATAGTTTTTTCATCGAAATAATGTATTTTACCGCATTTACATTGGCATTTGTAATAAGATTCGTCAGCTTTGCCTAATATAGTTAAACAACCATATTTTTTGCCTATCTCCATACTAATTCCACCTTTCTGTCAAGAGAAATATGTATTTTTATTGTAATATGCTTTTCTAAAAATGGGAACAAGTTTTTACCGTTGGATACTATAAAAATAGTATGTTCTCTCTGCCAGGGAAAGGTTTTCTGTGTCAAAAATATCAAAAGCTGGTGTCGGGAAACGTGCGTCAGGTATGATAAAGGGTGTCGGAAATACCGATATTTTTTTTTATGTTGGTGGGGGATACATTAAATGGATGATATGCAAAGTGCGCCCCCTAGCAGGCAGGAAATAGCGAAATGGTGAGGGATGGAAAATAGTTTTTGATTTTCTCTATATTTTCAAAATTTTTTGACATATATAAATAAGGATAGGTAACCAGAGTATCTGTTAGTTGTAAATATGTAGCTTTGTCAGTAGAGTTGCATATAGATATATAATGGGGTCTGTACAGATTCCACAGTCTGACTAGGAAGATTATCCGAAAGAAAATGTATACATATAGCGTTTGGCGAAAGTTGGACGCTTTTGTTTTATACAAGAGAAAATGAAGTCCACATTAATAGATGTAATGCAAAGCTCATTAAACTTTAGATTAGAAGGAGATAAAAATATGAGAGTGGATATTATAGTAGGTATTATGTTTATTGCCGGATTAACCATAGCTACATCGATAGTAACATACTTAGTACTTCATGATATAGATAAACAGTAAACGACGAAAACATCTACAAATCCGCACATATAAAATCATAAAAA
>OGKS01000040.1_pt1 | contig 57163 bp, 48 predicted proteins | sample 1572491 | NCBI WGS metagenome assembly OGKS01 (sample SAMEA2582153, study PRJEB24529) | metagenome | biome: Human gut stool | place: China | collected 2011
GACGGCATTTTAAAGGCGATGAACCGCCGCGACACGAAGGAGAGCCTCCGCAAGGTATTCCACGACCTGCGCGAGCGCGTGCCCGGCCTGGTGCTGCGCACGTCCATCATCGCGGGACTTCCCGGCGAAGGCGAGGCGGAGTTTGAGGAGCTTTGCGACTTTTTGCGCGAGGAGAAGATCGAGCGCGCGGGCGTGTTTCCCTTCTCTCCCGAAGAGGGGACGAAAGCTGCGGCGATGGAGCATGTTTCTACCGAGGAAGCCCAGCGCCGCACGGAGCTTTTGGTCGACGTGCAGAGCGAGATCATCGACGCGTACAACGACTCCGTCCTCGGCGACATTCGCGAGGTGCTGTGCGAGGGCTGGAGCGAGGAATCGCAGTCCTTTGTCGGCCGCAGCTACGCCGAGTCCGTGGATATTGACGGAAAGATTTACTTTTCTTCGAATTGTGATATTATGGCAGGTGAGTTCGTCAACGTGCGCCTGACCGGCACGATGGACGGCGAGCTGACCGGCGAAGCGGTCGAATAATTTTAAAGCCCTGCAAGGCAGGAGGAAAGAGAGACAATGACAACTGCAAACAAGCTGACGATCCTGCGCATTGCGCTGATCCCCGTATTTTTGGTGGTGCTGTACCTTGATTTCGCAGGTGCGAGATGGTGGGCACTCGGCATCTTTGCCGCCGCATGCCTGACGGATTTTGTCGACGGCTACATTGCCCGCCACTATAATCAGATCACAAATTTCGGCAAGTTCATGGACCCGCTGGCGGACAAAATGCTCGTCATGGCGGCGATGTGCTACTTTGTCGAGTGCGGGCAGATGCCCGGCTGGTGCCTCGCCATCGTGCTGCTGCGCGAATTTGCCGTTTCCGGCATGCGCCTTGTCGCCGTCGAGCAGGGGCGCGTCATCGCGGCTGCATGGTCGGGCAAGATCAAGACCGCCTCGACCATGGTGTGCCTGTGTCTGATGCTGGTGTTCAGCAGCAGCGTGCTGAACCTCGTGTGCATCGTGCTCATCGTGGCGACGACCGTGTATTCCGGCATTGAATACTTTGCAAAGAACCTCGACGTTTTCAAAGAAGCAGACTAAATCGTAATTTCATCTTCTCAAAGGAGAGTTATCATGTATTTATACAATTCCGCGACCCATAAAAAGGAAGAATTCAAGACCCACACACCGAACCATGTGGAGATGTACACCTGCGGCCCGACCGTGTACCACTTTGCCCACATCGGCAATCTGCGCTCCTACATCATGGAGGACGTGCTGGAAAAGTATCTGCGCTTTTCGGGTTACAGCGTGAACCGCGTCATGAATATCACCGACGTCGGCCACCTCACGAGCGACGCCGACGAGGGTGAGGACAAGATGGTCAAGGGCGCCAAGCGCGAGCACAAGACCGTCATGGAGATCGCCCAGTACTATACCGACGCCTTCTTTGCTGACTGCCGCAAGCTCAACATCAAGCGTCCTGATGTTGTCCAGCCCGCGACGGGTCTCATCGACGACTACATCAAGATCATCACGAAGCTCCTTGACACCGGCTATGCCTACCTCGCCGGCGGCAACGTCTATTTCGACACGAGCAAGCTCGAGCGCTACTATATCTTCAACGACCACAACGAGGAAGACCTCGCCGTCGGCGTGCGCGAGGGTGTAGAGGAGGACGAGAACAAGAAGAACAAGAACGACTTCGTCCTCTGGTTCACCAAGTCCAAGTTTGAGGATCAGGCGCTCAAATGGGATTCCCCCTGGGGCGTCGGATATCCGGGCTGGCACATCGAATGCTCCGGCATTTCGATGAAATACAACGGCGAGTATCTCGACCTGCACTGCGGCGGCGTGGACAACGCCTTCCCGCACCACACGAACGAGATCGCGCAGAGCGAGAGCTACCTTGGCCACCCCTGGTGCCTCCAGTGGTGCCACGTGGCGCATCTCAACACCTCGCACGGCAAGATGTCTAAATCCAAGGGCGAATTTCTGACGGTCTCGCTGCTTGAGGAAAAGGGCTATGACCCGCTGGCGTACCGCTTCTTCTGCTTACAGAGCCACTACCGCAAGGGCCTTGTCTTCACGTGGGAAAACCTTGACAATGCGGTCGCCGCGTACAACAAGCTCATCGCGAAGATTGCGAATATTAAGGACGAGGGCGGCGTGGACGAGGCGGTGCGCAGCGAGTACCGCGCGAAGTTCATGAAGGAAATGGACAACGACCTCAATACCGCCATGGGCGTGACCGCACTCTACGACGTGCTCAAGGCCAAGACTACAGGCGCGACGAAGCTCGCCATCATCGGCGACTATGACACGGTGCTGAGCCTCGACCTTCTCAAAAAGGCCGAAGCCGAGCGCGAGACGAAGGAGAAGGCTGCGTCTCAGCAGAGCGCGGGCGGCTTTACGGTCGTCTCCGAGGACGGCACGGCGGACGAGGGCATCGAGAACCTGATCCGCCAGCGCGCAGAGGCCAAGAAGGCGAAGAACTTTGCCGAGGCCGACCGCATCCGCGACGAGCTCAAGGCGCAGGGCGTCGAAGTGACCGACATGCCCGGCGGCGCGAAGTGGAAGCGCGTGTAAAAACCGATCGATGAGAAAAACAGGTGCGGCGAGGGGATCGCCTGCACCTGTTTTTGTCTGTAAGCGATGAAGAGAATGCATCGATCGGCGGTTTTAATGAAAAATAGAAATGAATCATGGTAAACGGTGTCATTCAATAGTCGCAACGTGGGCAGGGGAATTTTACTCGCTTTTCGGCAGCGGATATGATATGCTTTTTCCTGAGAAAACCAGAAAGGACGGGGTTTCCGTGATCAATATTTTCGATATGATGGGGCCGGTGATGGTCGGTCCGTCCAGTTCGCATACAGCAGGCGCGGCGCGCATCGGCAACATGGGCAGAACGCTGCTCGGCGAAGAGGTGGCGCGCGCAGACATCGGCCTGCACGGTTCCTTTGCCGAGACCGGCGTCGGCCACGGCACGGACCGCGCGCTGCTTGCGGGACTGCTCGGCATGAAGCCGGACGATCTGCGCATTCCGAATGCCTACGATGAGGCAAACCGCGCGGGCATGGCGTATTCCTTCCACACGGTGGAGCTGCGCGATGCAAACCCGAACACCGCGCTTTTGGAGCTGACGGGAAAAAGCGGAAAAAAGATGAGCATTGAGGCGTCTTCTGTCGGCGGCGGAGCGATCGTCGTCAATAAAATCGACGGCATCAACGTGAACTTCACGGGCGACTTCAACACGCTGATCGTCCGCAATCAGGACGAGACCGGCTCCGTCGCTGCGATCACGTCTATTTTGAGCCAGGTGCACATCAACGTGGCGAACATGAGCGTCAACCGCCACCGCCGCGGAGGAGATGCGCTGATGGTCATTGAAACAGATCAGCACATCAAGCCGCGGCAGGTGGAATTTCTCTCTGAGCTGCCGGGTATCCTGAGCGTGACTTATTACGATAAGGAGGACGATGAAGATGGCACTGGATTCGATGAAGGAAATCTTTGAGCGCTCGGCGCGGGAAGAGATCCCGTTCTGGGAGATTGTTTTGCAGTACGATATGGAGGAGCGTCAGGTGAGCCGGCAGGCATCAATGGCCAAAATGCTTTCCACCTGGCAGGTGATCCAGGACGCAGCCGATTCCTACACCGGTACGCAGCGCAGCGTGAGCGGACTGGTCGGCGGCGACGGACTGAAGATGCGGATGTATGCACGCCGCGGCGAAAGCATCGGTGGGGAGTTCATAGATGAGGTCATCGTGCAGGCGCTTTCCATGGCGGAGTCGAACGCCTGCATGCGCCGCATCGTTGCCGCGCCGACGGCAGGTTCCTGCGGCGTGGTACCTGCAGTGCTGCTGCCGCTGTGCGAGCGTGAAAAGCACACGCAGCATGAGCTGCTGGAAGCACTGTATGTTGCCGCGGGTATCGGGGCCGTCATCGCGCACCGCGCAAGCATTTCCGGTGCGGCGGGCGGCTGTCAGGCGGAGATCGGCACGGCGTCGGCCATGGCGGCGGGCGCGCTTGTGTCTCTGCGCGGCGGCACGAACGAGCAGATCGGCCACGCGGTGGCCATGGCGCTCAAGAATCTGATGGGGCTTGTCTGCGACCCTGTGGCGGGCCTTGTTGAGGTGCCGTGCGTCAAGCGCAATGTTATCGGCGCGGTGAATGCCATCTCCGCGGCAGATATGGCACTGGCAGGTATTGAAAGCCGCATTCCCGTCGATGAGGTCATCGACGCGATGGGCGAGGTCGGACGCCGTATGCCGGTCGAGTTCCGCGAGACGGCGCTCGGCGGTCTTGCCGCTACGCCGACCGGCAAGGCGGTCAAGGAGCGCATGCCGCGCGGTGCACAGTAAAAATGTGTAATAAAGTGAGAAAAATGACTTCCATTCGGGGAAAACCTGAACGGAAGTCATTTTTTATAAACCGCACAGAGATACGGGTTGTTCCGGATTTATTGATGGGCATAAATTTATGAAGCTTATATAGATAATCAATCGATGATTTTGAAGCAATTTGTTGAAAATGCCTTAAAAAAAGCGGTATAATCGCTCTCAGGATTAGATTAGGAGGGCAGCTATGAAACCTGACACGGAGAAAGTCCTGAGCATCCTTGCCATGCATGAGAACGATCCGTCCAACCTCATTGCCATTTTGCAGGATGTGCAGGCGGAATACAATTACCTAAGCGAAGCAAACCTGACGCTCATCGCCGATACGCTCGGCGTAAGCGTATCAAAGGTATACAGTGTGGCGACATTCTACGAGAATTTTTCGCTGGAGGCCAAGGGAAAGCATATCATCAAGGTCTGCGCGGGTACGGCGTGTCATGTGCGCAAGTCCGGGCCGATCTATGATGCGATCTATGAATACCTCGGGCTGCACGGGAAGAAAAAGACTTCGGACGACGGCCTCTTTACGCTCGAAACGGTCGCGTGCCTCGGCGCCTGCGGATTGGCGCCGGTTATGACCGTGGACGGGGAAGTACATGCCAAGATGGATCCCGAGCATGCTATTGAGCTGCTCGACTCCATTCGCAAAAACGAGGGGGTGCAGGCGTGAACAAGCTGAATAGAGAAGAATTCCGCGCCCTGCGCGCGCAGGCGGAGCATGATCTTGCGCAAAGCCGCGAGGTGCCGTCCATTCTCATCTGCGCGGGCACCGGCTGCATTGCCGGCGGCGCAATGAAGATTTACGACAATTTCAAGGCCGAGTGTGAATCGCGCGGGTTGAAGGTCTATGTGGGGCTGAAGCACGACACGGACGAGGAGAAGAGCCTGCACGTCAAGATGAGCGGCTGCCACGGCTTCTGCGAGATGGGGCCGCTGGTGCACATCGAGCCGCTGGGTGTGATGTACATTCACGTTAAGCCCGAGGACTGCCACGAAATTCTGGAAAAGACCGTCCTCGGCGGCGAGATCATCGACCGCCTTGTTTATCATCTGGACGGCGTGGCGTATCCGAAGCAGGAGGAGATCCCGTTTTATAAAAAGCAGCACCGCGTGGTGCTGGGAAACTGCGGCACGGCGGACGCCGAGGACATCGAGGAGTACATCGCCAAGGGCGGTTACAGCGCGTTTGAAAAGGCGCTGTTCGAGATGACGGACGAGGAGATCTGCCGCGACATTCTCGATTCCGGCCTGCGCGGCCGCGGCGGCGGCGGTTTCCCCGCCGGACGCAAATGGGACGGCGCGCGCAAGCAGAAGAGCGCAAAGAAATACATCGTCTGCAACGGCGACGAGGGCGATCCCGGCGCGTTCATGGACCGCAGCGTGATGGAGGGCAACCCCCACAGCGTGCTTGAGGGCATGATGATCGCGGGTCTTGCCGTCGGCAGCGACGAGGGCTACATTTACGTGCGCGCGGAATATCCGCTGGCGGTGAACCGTCTGAAAACAGCCATTGCCAGAGCGGAGGAGATCGGGCTTCTCGGCGAGCATATCCTCGGCGGCAATTTTAACTTCCGCATTCATGTTGCCAAGGGCGCGGGCGCATTCGTCTGCGGCGAGGGCAGCGCCCTGACTGCGTCCATCGAGGGCAACCGCGGCATGCCGCGCGTCAAGCCCCCGCGCACCATTGAGCACGGCCTGTGGGCTGAACCCACGGTGCTCAACAATGTGGAGACCTTTGCCAACGTCCCGCTCATCATCAAAAACGGCGTGGAGTGGTACCATAGCATCGGCACGGAAAAGAGCCCCGGCACGAAGGCTTTCGCCCTGACGGGCAACGTGGTCAACACGGGCCTCATCGAAGTGCCCATGGGCACGACCATTCGTGAAGTCGTTTTCGACATCGGCGGCGGCATTCCCAACGGTAAGAAGTTCAAGGCCGTGCAGATCGGCGGCCCTTCCGGCGGCGCGACCACGGCGAGTGACGAGCATCTTGACCTGCCGCTCGACTTTGATTCGCTCAAGGGCATCGGCGCCATGATCGGCTCGGGCGGCCTTGTCGTCATGGACGAGGATACCTGCATGGTCGAGACCGCGCGCTTTTTCATGCGCTTTACGCAGAACGAGAGCTGCGGCAAGTGCGTTCCCTGCCGCGAGGGCACGAAACGCATGCTGGAGATCCTGGATCGCATCATTGCAAACGAGGGGAGTCTTGAGGATCTTGACCTCTTGCAGGAGCTTGCCAAAACGATCTCGGAAACGGCGTTGTGCGGCCTCGGCCAGAGTGCGTGCAAGCCCGTGCAGAGTACGCTGCGCCACTTCCGCCAGGATTATCTGCGTCATGTGGTCGACCATCATTGCCCGATCTGCAACGGCCGCAAGCGCCGCCTTGTCATTAAGCCCGAGCTGTGCAAGGGCTGCGGCAAGTGCAAGCGCAACTGCCCGATGGAGGCCATCTCCGGCGAGATCCGCATGCCGCACACCATCGACAATGATAAGTGTATCCACTGCGGCGCGTGCTGGGGCGCCTGTCCGTTCGGCGCGATCGACGCCATTGAAGAGGAGGGTTGAGAGACATGGCAAAAGGTATGATGATCGTTGACGGTCAGCGCGTCAACTTCGACGGCGAAAAGAATGTGCTTTCCGTCATTCGCAAGGCCGGTATTGAAATGCCGACATTCTGCTATTACTCCGACCTTTCCGTTTATGGCGCGTGCCGTATGTGCGTGGTGGAAGATGAAAAGACCGGTAAGATCGACGCTTCCTGCTCGATGGAGCCGCGCGACGGCATGCGCATCAGCACGAACAGCGCACGCCTTTTAAAGCATCGTCGTGTGATCCTGGAGCTGCTGCTCGCCTCGCACAACTGCAACTGCACCACCTGCGAAAAGAGCGGCCACTGCCGTTTGCAGGAGCTTGCCCAGCAGTTCGGCGTGCGCAGGATCCGCTTCCCCGATACGCGCGAGCACTACGAGATCGACAGCTCGTCACCCGCGGTGCTGCGCGACCCGAACAAGTGCATTCTCTGCGGCGACTGCGTGCGCGTGTGCGAAGAGATGCAGGGCATGGGCATTTTGAACTTTGCCTACCGCGGCAGCAATTTGCAGGTCATGCCCGCGTTCGACCGCAAGCTCGCCGAGACGAAGTGCGTCAGCTGCGGCCAGTGTGCCGCGGTGTGCACCACCGGCGCCATCACCGTAAAAAACCAGATCGGCGAGGCGTGGCGCGCCATTCACGATCCGAAAAAGCGCGTGGTCATTCAGATCGCGCCCGCAGTGCGCGTGGCGGTGGGCGAGGCATTCGGCTTCTCTGCCGGCGAAAATGTGCTCGATAAGCTCGTCACGGCGCTCAAGCTCATGGGCGTGGACGAGGTGTACGATACGACGTTCGGCGCGGACTTTACGACGATCGCCGAATCCGAGGAATTCCTCGAGCGCCTGAAAAACGGCGGCCCGTTCCCGATGTTCACTTCCTGCTGCCCGGCGTGGGTGAAATATCTCGAAAACGAGAACCCCAAGTATTTGAAGAACATTTCGACCTGCAAGTCGCCGATGGAGATGGTGGGTGCGATCTTCCGCGACAAGTACGCTGCGAAGGACGCAGCCGACGGCCGCACGACCTATCACATCGCCATCATGCCCTGCACGGCAAAAAAGATGGAAGCAGCGCGCCCTGAGTTCGTCCACGACGGACGGCCTGATGTTGACCTTGTGCTCACCACGCGCGAGGTGATTGATATGATGCAGGAGACCGGCATTCAGCTCTCCGAGCTGGAGCTGGAGTCCCCCGATATGCCCTTTGGCCTCGGCTCCGGTGCCGCGATCATTTACGGCACGAGCGGCGGCGTTGCCGAAGCGGTCGTGCGCCACTGCCTGCCCGATAAGAGCAAAAATGCCCTGCGTGAGATCAGTATTCTTGGTCTGCGCGGCGATGCGCCGATCAAGGAGGCGTCGGTCACCGTCGGCGATGCTGAGCTCAAGATCGCGGTCGTCAACGGGCTTGCCAATGCCAAGAAGCTTTTGAAGGACATCGACGAGGGCAAGGCGTTCTATCACCTCATCGAGGTGATGACCTGCCAGGGCGGCTGCGTCGGCGGCGCGGGTCAGCCCTACGGACTCAAAAAGAGAAAGGAAAAACGCGGCGACGGCCTGCACCTTGCCGACAATGCGGCAATGTTCAAGCGCGCCGAGCGCAACCCCGTTGTGCTGCAGATGATGGAGGACTACGGCGAAGAGCGCTGCCACGAGCTGCTGCATGTGACGTACAATTCAAATCAGTGACGGTGTCACCGTATAATAGGAAGCGGAGCTGAATGCATCGGCATTCAGCTCCGCTTTTCTTGCTTTTTCCGTTAGTCGAATTCGAGCGCCGCAGTGCTCTTTTTGTGTACCTCTCCGACGATGGCGCTCCACGGGGCAAAGACGCGCAGCGCGTTCAGCAGCGGTTCGGCGTCCTCGCGCGGGAGCGCGATGAGCAGTCCGCCCGAGGTCTGCGGGTCGGCGGCAAGATCCAAAAGCGCCTGCTCGCTGCCCGCCAGCACGGAAAGGTGCGGCTTGACATAGTCCATGTTGCGGTAAGCGCCCGCGGGGATAATGCCCATCTCCGCCATCGCGCGCGCGCCGGTCATCAGAGGGAGGGCCGCGCCGTGCAGGCGGATCGTGACGCCGCTGCCGCTTGCCATCTCATAGCTGTGGCCCAAAAGTCCAAAGCCCGTTACATCGGTACAAGCGTGGACATTTCCGGCGCTTCGCACAGCCTCGCCCGCTTTCTTGTTGAGCGTTGCCATGTGGGCGTAGAGCGCATCGCGCGCGGCGGGAGAGATCAGATCTGCCTTGATGGCGGTGGTGAGTACGCCGCTGCCGAGCGGCTTTGTCAGCACCAGCACATCGCCCGGCTGTGCGCCGATATTTTTGAGAATGCGGTCGGGGCGAACAAAGCCCGTGACGCACAGACCGTATTTCGGCTCATTGTCCTCAATGGTGTGGCCGCCCGCGATGATGCAGCCGGCTTCGACCGCCTTTGCGTGGCCGCCCTCCAGAATGGCGCGGACGTCTTCTTTCGGCAGGCAGTTCGGCACGCACAAAAGGTTCATCGCAATCTTCGGCTCGCCGCCCATGGCGTACACGTCGCTCAGTGCATTTGCCGCGGCGATCTGACCGAAGAGGTACGGGTCGTCCACAATGGGGGTGAAAAAGTCGACCGTTTCGATGACGGCGACCTCATCGGAGACGCGGTAAACGGCAGCGTCGTCGCTGCGGTCATAGCCGACCAGAAGCGCAGGATCCGACACGTTCGGCAGATTTGCAAGAATTTCCGTCAGGGCACCCGGCCCCAGCTTGGCGGCTCAACCCGCCGCCTTTGTCATCTGCGTGAGACGCAGCTTGTCGTTCATGGCGCACACCTCCTTCAAAAAGCTGCCTTTATTGTAGAGAAGTGCAAAGCCTTTGTCAACTCCGGCGTTTGATCGCTGTCAGCGCGGAGAGAGAACGTGAAGCAGATCGAGGAAGCTCTCCCAAAGGTTCGTCGGCCGACCGTCGGAAATGACGAGGGAACCGGAAAGTTCCTCGCAGCGGACAAAATAGCGCTCGGCGGAGGAAAGATTCGTGAATTCGCAGCGCGCGGTGCGTCCGTCGACCTTGCAGACCATGGCCGGGTAGGGAGTTGTGACATCGGTGATGTTCCAGAGCGTGATCGTGCCGTCCTGCGGCGTATCCGCGCGGAAGGTGACGGCGATGCGCGTGCTGTTCGTAAAAAGACGGCGGCCGTCGCAGCTGTCGGCAAAGGTGTGCACCTCTCCGGCGGCAAGGTTGCAGACGCTCTCTTCAACCACGGGAATGTAGGGGTGCTGTGCGCGGACAAGGTTCATCCACGCGGCGGCGGTGAGCGAGAGCAGTACAATCAGGACGATGACGCCGACAGTCAGGAGCGTACCGCGCTTCTGGCGGCGGTGCTTGACCTTTTGCGCATAGTCGGCGACGGCGGGTGGGTCGATGACTTGCGCGGCGGGAAGAAATTGTTTGCTTTTCATCCGCGCGAGCGTTTCGCGGCAGCTTGGGCAGCATTTGAGATGCTCCTCGATGAGCGCGCGGCTTGCGTCCGAGCAGCTTTCGTCGGCGTAGAGCGGGAGCAGGTCGCCGATGACGCGGCAGTCAATGTTCATGGTGTTCCTCCATATCTTCGATCAGCTTGTCCTTGGCGCGGTAGAATGTGACCTTTGCCCAGGACTCGGATTTGCCGAACAACGCGGCGATGTCACGGAAGTGCAGCTCACCGAGCACGCGCAGTGTAAAGACCTCACGGTACGGCTCCTTGAGCCGGTGCAGGGAAGCGTGAATACGCATTGCCTGCTCGCGGTCGGCCAGCAGTTCAAAAATGTCGTCCGGCGCGGTGAGCTTGCGCGTTTCCTCGTAGGGGACGGTGCGCTTTCGCCGGCGGAGTTCTTTCATGAGGGCGTTTTTTGCGATCTGGCAGAGCCACGATTCGACGCGGCAGTCGCCGCGGAACGTGTCGATGTGCAGATACGCCTGATAGAACGTTTCCGCCGTCAGCTCGTCGGCAAGTGAGGCGTCCTTGCTGAGCGAAAGCAGAAAACGATAGACAACGGGCGTGCAGCGCCGACAGATCTCGTCAAATTCGTCCATGCAGGGCCTCCTTCCGATCATTTCTGCCTGTTAGAGCGCGGAGCGCGCAGAAAGATACAAACTTTTTCCCATTTTATCAACTTGATGGAACCGGCGCAAGGCAGAAAGCATCATCAAAAAATCCAATGATAGCGGGACGGTAAAAAGGAGAATCATAAAAGAAATTTACGGCGAGAGAAAAAAGTTGTGCCACTTTGCGCAGAATCTGTTATACTTAGAAGAAAATAACGGGTGTGATCCCGGCAAAGGAGCGATACGTATGAAAATCGAAGTCAATGCCATGGGCGACGCCTGCCCGCTTCCGGTTGTAAAGACGCAGAAGGCGATGCAGGAACTTACTGGCGCGGGAACGGTCGAAACGCTGGTCGACAACGAGACGGCGGTGCAGAACCTCGGCAAGCTGGCGGCAAGCAAGGGCTGTACGTCCGCGACCGAAAAACTCGGCGAAAATCAGTACCGCGTGACCATCACCGTGGGCGAGGACGCCAAGACAGACGAGGCGAGCGGAGAGTGCTTCACCTGCGGCAAGCCGAAGACGGTCGTGGTGCTGTCGTCTGACAAGATGGGCGGCGGCAATGACGAGCTCGGCGGCGCGCTGATGAAGGCGTTCGTCTTCGCCCTGAGCCAGCAGGAGACCCTGCCCGACACTATCCTCTGCTACAACGGCGGCGTGAAGCTCAGCTGCGAAGGCTCGGAGTCTCTTGAGGATCTCAAGGGCATGGCCGAGCGCGGCGTGGAGATCTTAAGCTGCGGCACGTGCCTCAACTACTATGACCTCAAGGAAAAGCTTGCCGTCGGCGAGGTGACGAATATGTACGTCATCGTGGAAAAGATGAGCGGCGCCGACCGCATCGTCCGTCCGTGAAGATGATCTATCTCGACAATGCGGCGACCACGCTGCGGAAGCCGCCGCAGGTCGTTGACGCGGTGGTGCAGGCGATGGGGAGCTTTGGCAACAGTGCGCGCGGCACACATGAAGGCTCGCTTGCCGCCTCGCGCGTCATTTACGACACGCGCTGCAAGCTTGCCTCGCTCTTTGGCTGTAAGCGGGCGGATCATGTCGCTTTTGCCTGCAACTCGACCGAAGCGCTGAATATCGCCATTCACGGCTGCATCCGCAGCGGCGACCACGTCATTTCGACGGACTTGGAGCACAACTCCGTGCTGCGGCCGCTCTACCGGCTGGAACGGGAAAACAATGTCAAGTTGAGCTTTGTTCCCGCGGACAGGCAGGGGAACATCGACTATGCGGATTTTGAGAAGCTTTTGCGCTCCGATACCCGTGCCGTCATCTGCACGCACGCCTCGAATCTGACGGGCAATGTGCTTGATCTTACGCGCATTGGACAGTTTGCGCACGCGCACGGACTGATGTTCCTCGTGGACGCCTCGCAGAGCGCGGGCGTGCTGCCCATCGACATGGAAAAAATGCAAATCGATGTGCTGTGCTTCACCGGGCACAAGTCGCTCATGGGCCCGCAGGGCACGGGCGGACTGTGCGTGCGCGAAGGCGTAGACATTGCCCCGTGGAAGGTCGGCGGCACGGGCGTGCAGACGTATTCCGAGTCTCAGCCCGCGCAGATGCCGACGCGCCTCGAGGCGGGGACGCTCAACGGCCACGGCATCGCGGGACTTTCCGCCGCGCTCGACTTTTTGCAGGAGACCGGGATCGGCACGATCCACGCACACGAAACGGCGCTGCTGCGCCGCTTTGTCGAGGGCGTACGGAACATTCCGGGCGTGACGCTCTACGGCAACTTTGACGGCGAGCGCACGGCAGTCGCCGCGCTCAACATCGGAAGTCTGGACTCGGGCGAAGTGTCGGACATTCTGTCCGAGGACTACGGCATCGCGACCCGCCCGGGCGCGCACTGCGCGCCGCGGCTGCACCGCGCGCTCGGAACCGAAGGACAGGGCGCGGTGCGCTTTAGCTTCGGCTGGTACAATACGGAAGAGGAAGCGGACGCTGCCGTGCGCGCCGTCCGCGAGATCGCAACATGAGAGAGAAAAAACGCTGGCTCATCATCACCTTTCATACGACGGCCGCGGCCATCGCGATGGAAAAGCTCTGCCGGGCGAAGGGCCTTCCGGGGCGGCTCATTCCCGTGCCGCGCGAGCTGACAGCAGACTGCGGCATGGCATGGCGCGCCGGAACGGAGGACCGCGCCGCGCTCACGGCGCTGACCAAAGCGGAAGGGCTGGAGACCGATGGGTTTTATGAGCTGCTGCTGTGAAGAGCATGAAAAAAGAGACGCTGCGGCGTCTCTTTTTATTCTTTCAGCAGCTTCATGCGCACTTTCCAGTCGGGGAGATACTGCGCGATCAGCGCGTAGAAGGCGGGGGAGTGGTCATGGTGGCGGATGTGCGCGAGCTCGTGGACGATGACATAGTCGATGGCCTCGGGTGGATAGAGCATGAGCCGCCAGGAAAAGCAGATGCTGTTTTTGCCGCTGCATGAGCCAAAGCGCGTGCGCGCAGAGGTGATCTTGATACCCGCCGGCACAAGCCCCATGATGGCGCTCCAGTGGGCGGTGCGCCGGGGGAGATACTCCTTCGCCCGCGCGATGAGCGCTGCGCGCTCGGAATCCGTCGGCTCGGGGTGGGCGAGGCGGCGCGCCTCTTGCTTTGCCCTCGCGCGCGCAAGCCAGCTTTCATGCGCTGCAACAAAGCGGTCGATGTATTCTTTTTTGACGCCGCAGGGCGCGCGGACGATGGCCTTTCCCTCGCGGTCCAACTGCAGCGACATCGTGCGCCGTTTGGCACGAATGAGCGTATAGTCCGTCATTGGCCGATGTAGGTAAAGCGGCGGAAGGTCTTGCCGTCGCGCTCGACGGTTTCATTCCACATCCGCGCGGGGCGCACCCAGAGGCCAAAGTCGCCGTACAGCGCGCGGTAGACGACCATTTCCTCCTGCGTTTCGGAGTGGCGGGCGAGGCCGATGACCTCGTATTCGTTGCCCTTGAAGTGGCGGTAGCGCCCGGGCTTGATCTCATCCATGAAAAACCCTCCTGCGGTGATTTTGGCAACAGTATAGCACGAGGACACAAAAAAAGGAAGCGGCGCGCGCCGCTTCCTTTTTGCTGTTTGGGGTTAAGTCTTAGTAGCTGCCGAGGTCGGCGGACTTGTCGCCCTCGACGCTGACGCCGAAGACATAGTCATTGCCGGGCAGAATGGCGTTGAGAATGACGCCGCAGAGGGCTGCGATGGCAAGGCCGGAGAGCGTGACCGCCGCGCCGCCGACGGTGAAGGTGATGCCGCCGACGGAGCTGAAGCCGAGACCGCTGACGAACATGACCGCCGCAATGATGAGGTTGCGGGACTTGGTGAGGTCGACCTGATTCTCCACGATGTTGCGCACGCCGACCGCGGAGATCATACCGTAGAGGATGAAGCTGACGCCGCCGACGATGGCCGCGGGGATGGAGTTGACAAGCGCGTCAAACTTGGGGGAGAAGCTCAGAATGATGGCGTAGACGGCCGCGAGGCGGACGACGCGGGGATCGTAGACCTTGGAGAGGGCGAGAACGCCGGTATTTTCACCATAGGTGGTGTTGGCAGGGCCGCCGAACATGCCGGCAAAGGCGGTGGCAAGACCGTCGCCGAGCAGTGTGCGGTGCAGGCCGGGATCTTCGATGAAGTTGCGGCCGGTGGTGGAGGAGATGGCGGAGATGTCGCCGATGTGCTCCATCATGGCGGCGATGGCGATGGGTGCCATGACGAGGATAGCGGAAACGTCGAACTTCGCGATGACGAACTTCTGAAGGCCGATGAGATTCGCCTTGTTGACGGCGGCGAAGTTGACGAGCGGCTGCATCACGCCCTCTGCATCGGGCAGCTGCGCGCCGCAGGCGCTGGCGATGAGGGCGACGATGTAGCTGCCGACCACGCCAAGCAGGATCGGAATGATCTTGACCATGCCCTTGCCCCAGATGTTGGCGACAACGATGATCGCCATGGCGACGAGCGCGAGCCACCAGCAGGTCTGGGCGTTGGTGATGGCGGTGCCGGCGAGGTTCAGGCCGATCATGATGATCATCGGACCGGTGACGATGGGCGGGAAGTAACGCATGACCTTCTTTGCGCCGAGGAGCTTGAAGAGGAGCGCCAGCACGAGGTAGAGGAGACCGGCGATCACGATGCCGCCGAGCGCGTAGGCGAGCTTGAGCTCAGGATCCATGCCGTCGTAAGCGGGGAGCGTTGCGACCGTGGAGAAGCCGCCGAGATAGGCGAACGAGGAGCCGAGGAACGCGGGGACTTTAAACTTGGTGCAGACATGGAACAGCAGCGTGCCGAGACCTGCGAACAGCAGCGTGGTCTGAATGGACAGCGGCAGGCCGTAGCCCTGCACGAGGATGGGGACGAGCACCGTTGCGCCGAACATGGCGAACATGTGCTGCAATCCGAGCACCAGCATTCTGGGGGTGCCCAGCTGGCGGGCGTCGTAGATGGCTTCGTGTCCGAGTTCTTTCTTCATGTGATTTTCCCTCTTTGCTTTCTTCGTATTTTTATTCTCATTTGAATAAACATGAACTGCGCCCCGTGCGGGCAAAAAAGAAGGCCGGTAAAGGAATTACCGACCAAAAGAAATCATATCAATAAAAACGGAAACAAAACGACCGGAGGTGAGATTTTCCTTTTTCGATGCGGTGCAGAGCATCATGGGTTCGTCCTCCTGTTTGCGTTTCATTGTTTTCGTCTGACCAAGGATACCTGAAAGCGGGGAAAAATGCAAGTTGGGATTTTCACTAATATAGTTGCAGAAGAACTGCCATTTTTGTGCAGAAATGCGCCGGAAACAGCAAAGTTTTTCCGGCGGGGGGTTGCCAAACACATTGCGATGATGTACAATAGCAATGCTCCCTATTGAAAGCATCTATAAGTGGGGGGACTTTTTTGAAAAGCGAGTGTGTGTTGTATGGAAAAGAAAAAAATGAGTCTGCCAAAGCAGATCGTACTTGCCCTGATCCTGGGTATTGCGGTCGGACTTATCTTCTATTTTATCGGTAAGCCCGAATTTACCACCAACTACTTGAAGCCCTTCGGCACGATCTTCGTCAATCTCCTCAAGTTCATCGTTGTGCCCGTCGTGCTGCTGTCGATGATCGACGGTATCATCTCGATGGGCGATATGAAGAAAGTCGGCTCCGTTGGCTGGAAGACGGTCGCCTACTTCCTCGTCACCACGGCAATCGCCTGCGTCATCGGCCTTCTCTTTGCGAACATCTTCAACAATGCCGGCCTGTTTCCCACGCTCGCGCTGGAAGAGGGCGCTGTGTGGGATAAGGCGACGAGCGCCAACTTCATGGATACGCTGGTCGCCATCTTCCCGAGCAATATGTGGAAGTCCTTCACGGAAGCCAATATGCTGCAGGTCATCGTGATCGCACTGATGTTCGGCGGCGGTATCCTCTCCGCGGGTGAGAAAGGGAAGCTTGCCAAGGATCTTGTCTCTACGCTCTATGCGGTCATCGAGCGCGTGATGGCCTTCATCATCTCCCTCAGCCCCATCGGCGTGTTCACGATGATGGCATGGGTCGTCGCCACGCAGGGGCCCGAGATCCTGACGTCTCTTGGTATCGTGCTTGGCTGCGCCTACCTCGGATACATTGTCCACGCGATTCTCTGCTACTCTTTCTCTGCCAAGGTCTTTGCGGGCATCAGCCCCTTCACCTTCTTCAAGAAGGCTTCCCCCGCGATGATTTTTGCCTTTACCTCCACCTCCTCCGCCGCTACGATCCCCCTGAGCAAGGAGTGCGCGGATGAGCTGGGCGCAGAGAACGACGTGTCCTCTTTCGTCATCCCCCTCGGCGCGACGATCAACATGGACGGTACCGCCATCTACCAGTGCGTTGCCACCATCTTCCTTGCCACCTGCTGCGGCATGACGCTGACCGTCGGCCAGATGGTCACCATCGTCGTCACCGCAACGCTTGCCTCCATCGGCACGGCCGGTACGCCGGGCGCGGGCATGATCATGCTTGCCATGGTGCTCGAGGCGATGAACATTCCCGTCGATATGATCATGATCATCTACGGCATCGACCGTCTTTTCGACATGGGCCGTACCTGCCTGAACATCACGGGCGATGTCTCCTGCGCCTGCTGCGTTACCAAGTGGGAGAACGAGAAGGCTGCCAAGACCGCCAAGTAATTTTTCCTGCCACATTGTCAAAAAGCCGCTCTGCTTTGTAGAGCGGCTTTTTTGCAGAGTTCTGGTTGCTTTTCCACGCGGCGGGGCATACAATGATGCTGCCTCGCCATAGGCGGGCGCGGGAGGAAGAAGATGATGACGAATCGAAAACGGGGTTACCTCTATATTTTGCTGGCTGCCATGCTCTATTCTACGACCGAGGTCGCGCTCAAGGCCCTCGGCGGCGCGTTCGCGCCCATGCAGGTGACGGTCGAGCGCGTACTGCTCGGTGCGCTGGCGCTGCTGCCGTTTGCTTTGAAAGACCTGAAAAAGCGCGGCATCCGCCTTACAAAGTCTGACTGGGGCTACTTCGCCCTCCTTGGATTTCTGACGGTCACACTGCACATGTCACTTTTGCAGATGGCGGTGCTGCACATGGACGCCTCAGCCACATCGGTCATCTACTCGGGGAATCCCGTTTTTGCCCTGGCGGCGGCGCACCTCATCCTGCACGAGCCGCTGAAGAAAAATCACCTGTTGGCAATCGGCGTGGAGGTCATCGGTATCCTCTTTATTCTCAATCCTGCAAAGCTTGAGATCAGTCTGCGCGGCTTTCTGGAAATCCTTGCTGCGACGCTCCTTTTCGCGATGTACGGCACGCTCTGCAAGCTGCGTGTCGGCAGACTGGGCAGTATGGTGATCGCGGATTTTAACATCCTTGTGGGCGGACTGGAACTGCTTGTGTTGCTGCTGCTCGGCGAGATCCCGGCGGTCGGCGCACTTTATCGCGGCCTTGGCATGGATATTTTCGCCGGCGTCCCGTTCTTTTCGGGTTTTACGCTCAGATCGACACTTCTTTTGTGCCATGTCGGCATCGGCTGCGCAGGACTTGGCTTTTTGCTTACGGCGAAGGTCACGGAGTATACCTCCGCGACCGAGGCTTCGTTCGTTTACCTTGTCAAGCCTGTTCTGGCAACGGCGCTGGCAGTAGCCGTGTACCACGAGCACATCAGCGTCAACCGTATGATCGGCATTGCGCTTTTTGTGGCGGCGTCGCTGTGTGTCAGTGTGCCGGTGCTGCGCGAGATGCGGCAGGAGAGAGTGAAAGAAAAAAGCACATAAGAGAAAAAAGAGGAAGGCGGCAGCCTTCCTCTTTTGCTTATTCGATGCGGGTAATGTCGTGGATCCACTTGCCGGAGCGCAGGCGGATCAGGCCAAGGGGTGTTTTGAGGATGTATTCGATCATCAGGCACAGGCAGAATACCTCATTCGGCACCTTGAGCACAAGACCCAAAAGGCACATGAGCGGCAGCGTACCGAACCAGAGGGGAACATTGTCGATCACGAGCGAGGCATTCACATCACCGCCGCCGCGCAGCACGCCGACAGCCATCGTGGTCGAAAAGCTGTGGAGCGGGATCGAGCAGGCGTAGCAGAGCAGCATTACGCTGCACAGATGCTCAGCGACTGCCGAGAGTGAGAAGAGCGGCATGACGAACGGGCGCATGAGCGTGGCAAACATCGCATACTCAAGCAGGCCGAGCAGCACGCCGAAAGCGAGCGCTGTGAAGCAAAGCGCTTTTCCAATGTTGTAGACGCCTTTGAGGTTGCCAAGACCGATCTCTTTGCCGATGATGACGGCGGTTGCCGCCGCGACGCCGAAAAGACCGGAGGTGACAAGCCGGTCGATGTTGCCCGCAAGCGTATAGGCGGCGATGAGATCGGAGCTTTCCGCCATGTGGCCCATGATAACGGTGATCAGGGAAAATCCCGTGCCCCAGAGCGTTTCATTGATGAGCACCGGCGCGCTGTAACGCAGAAAGCGGCGCGGCATATCTGCGCCGGGATGGAAAATGGCGTGAGGCATGAGCGGCATCGTGCGGCAGCGGAAAGCATAGAAAACCACAATGACAAACTCTACCACGCGGGACAATAGCGTTGCCACCGCCGCGCCGGTGATGCCGAGCGCGGGGAGACCGAGCTTGCCGAAGATGAGCACATAGTTGCCGATGGTGTTGCAGAGCATCGAAGTAGCAAAGACGATCATGCCGAAACGCGGGTTTTCGATGCTGCGCTGCATGCCGATGTAGATGGAGGAGATGGAGTTGAAAATGTAGGAGAAGCCGACGATGCGCAGGTACGGTTCGGCCAGCGTCACAAGCGTCAGATTGTCGGTGATGAGGTAGAGCACCTGCGCGGGGAACGCACACAGAACGATGGCGAACAGCACGCTTACACCGCCTGCGATGAAAAAGCCGATGCCCATGACACGGTTGATACTCTCGCGGTCGCCGCGCCCCCAGTACTGGCTGATGAGCACGCTTGAGCCGCTTTGCAGGCCGAAAACGATGAGCTGAATGATAAAGACCGGCACATTTGCCACGGTGACGGCGGACATCTGATCGCTGCCGAGAAGCCCGACCATGAACGTATCCAAAAAACCGAGGGACGTGGTGATAAAGTTCTGGACGATGACCGGAAGCGCCAGCAGGAAAAGACGCTTATAAAAGCCCTTGGGCTGATGCAGATAGGAAAACATGGCGACCTCCGTTATTTTAGAATTATAGCATGGGGAAGCGCGTGTCGCGATGCGCCTTGAGCGCTTTGGTAAGCGCGTCGATGTCCTCTTTCGTCGTTTCGGGGCCGAAGCTGATGCGCAGCACGCCCGCGGCGGTCTTTTTGTCAAGACCCATCGCGCGGTAGACGTGGCTCAGCTGTCCGCGGTGACAGGCAGAGCCGGCGGAAATGCAGATGCCCTGGGAACCGAGCTCCGTGACGACATTGGCAGACGGGTAACCGACGAGCGAGAGCGAGAGAATATGCGGGGCCTGTCCGTTGCCGACGCGGACAACACCGCCGAGGGCAAGCAGCGTTTCTTCGGCATAGGCCTTGATGACGGCCATGTGCGCGAGCGTTTCGCCGAGATGTTCGCATCGCAGCTCGACCGCCTTGGCGAAGCCTGCGATCTGGCCCGTAGCCTCCGTGCCGGAGCGAAGCCCCTGCTCCTGCCCACCGCCATAGATGAGCGGCTGCGGCGCGCGCACGCGCCCGCCGAGGTAGAGTGCGCCGATCCCCTTGGGCGCGCCGACCTTATGCCCGCTGACGGAGATGAGATCCGCACCGAGCGTATCTGCGCGGAAGGGAATTTTCAAAAAACCCTGCACCGCGTCGGTGTGAAGCAGCGCGCGGGATTTTTTCTCCTTTAAGAGTTGTGCGACCTCGGCAACGGGGAAGATGCAGCCTGTTTCGTTGTTCACGAGCATCATCGTGACGAGCGCGGTGTCGTCCCGCAGGGCGTTTTCCACCTGAGAGACGGTGATGTTGCCGTTTTTGTCGGGCTTCAAATACGTGACGGAACAGCCCTCCTGCTCGAGTGCCTTGCAGGTCTCCAGAATGGCACTGTGCTCCACAGCGGTGGTGATGACGTGCTTGCCTGCATGACGATTCTGATGAAGAGCAAGGCGAATGGCCCAGTTGTCGCTCTCCGAGCCGCAGGAGGTGAAGATCAGCTCGGACGCCTTGCAGCCGAGCGCCGCGGCAACTGTTTCACGTGCAGTGCCCACAGCGTCGCGCGCATCTTTGCCGATGGGGTATTGCGAGCTGGGATTGCCCCAGCCGGAAAAGAGCGTATCGTAAACGGAACGTGCCACCTCTGCGGGGACGGGGGTGGTGGCGGCGTGATCAAGATAGATCATATCGGGAAAATCCTTTCTTTGGACTTGTCAGATCGCTCAAATGATTATACAATATATAAAGAAAAAAGCAAGGGCGGCGCGGCAGCTTTGCGGTGAAAGAAGCAGAAAAAAGCCGCTTGCCGCAAAACTTGCGGAAAAGGATACAGGCACACATGAAAGTTGCGATCTGCACCCTTGGGTGCAAGGTGAACCAATATGAAACGCAGGCGCTCGAGCAGGAGCTGAAGCGCCGCGGGCACACGCTCACGGACTTTGAAGAGACGGCGGATATTTACGTCGTCAACACCTGCTCGGTGACGGCGGTGAGCGACAAAAAGTCGCGCCAGATGCTCCGCCAGGCCAAGCGGCGCAACCCGGCGGCAGTCATCGCCGCCTGCGGCTGCTACGCCCAGACCCACCCGGAGGATGTGAAAAAACTCGATCTCGACGTGATCGCGGGCACGAACGACCGCGCACACTTTGTCGATCTTTTGGAGCGCGCGGCGCGGGAGAAGACGCACATCGTCAACGTGGACGATGTATGGGAGCGGCGCGAGTTTGAGGTGCTGCCCGCGGGCGGCATGGTGAACCGCACGCGCGCGATGCTCAAGGTCGAGGACGGCTGTGTGAACTTCTGCACCTACTGTCTCATTCCCTATGCGCGCGGGCGCGTGCGCTCGCTGCCGCTCGACGAGGCTGCGCGGCAGGTGAGGGCGCTGCGCGAGGAGGGCTATCGCGAGATCGTGGTCACGGGCATCGAAATTTCGTCCTACGGCTCGGACTTCAAGGACGGCACCTCGCTCATCGACCTTCTGGAACTCATTGCGCGCGAGGGCGGCGAGATGCGCATCCGCCTCGGCTCGCTCGAGCCGCGCACCATCACGGAGGAATTCTGCGCGCGCGCTGCAAAGCTCAAGTACCTCTGCCCGCACTTCCATCTTTCGATGCAGTCGGGCTGCGACGCGACCTTAAAGCGCATGAACCGCAAGTACGACACGGCGCGCTTTATGGAGTCCTGCGAGCTGCTGCGCAAATATTTTGACGATCCTGCCATCACGACCGATCTCATCACGGGCTTCCCCGAGGAAACGGAGGAGGAATTCACGCAGACGCTTGACTTCATCGCGCGGGTCGGCTTTGCCGAGATGCACGTATTCCCTTACTCCATCCGCCCCGGCACGAAGGCTGCCGAGATGCGGCAGGTCGATATGCCCGTGCGCGAGGAGCGCGCCGCGCGCGCCGCGGCCGTTGCCAAGGAGATGCACGAAGCGTACCTTACGCGCTGCGTGGGCAAGACCTTCCCGGTGCTCTTCGAGCGCGGCCGCAAGGGCGGCAGCGCGGGTCACGCACCGAACTATATGGAGGTCTCTGTTGCGCGCGAGGGGCTGCACAATGAGGTAAAGAACGTGAAGATCACGGCGGTCGAAAACGGCGGACTTCGCGGCGAGTTGGAGGAATGAGCGATGGCGAATCATTTTTACGCCTATATCTCCCGTATGCGCTGCGTGAAGCGCTGGGCGCTGATGCGCAACACGGAAGAGGAGAACATTCAGGAGCACAGCCACATGGTCACGGTGCTCGCGCACGCGCTCGCGCTGATCCGCACGCGCGTTTACGGGATTCCGACCGATGCAAACGCCGTGGCGGTCGCGGCGCTCTACCACGACGCGACGGAGATCCTGACCGGCGACATGCCGACGCCCATCAAGTACTATAACCCCGAGATCCGCGACGCCTACCGCAAGGTGGAGACCGTGGCGGGCGACAAGCTGCTTTCCATGCTGCCAGAAGCGCTGCGCGCGGACTATGAGCCGATCATCAAGATCGAGGACGAGACGACGAAAAAGCTCGTCAAGGCGGCGGACAAGCTGTCGGCCTATATCAAGTGCGTGGAGGAACTCAAGGCGGGCAATCTGGAGTTCAAAAAGGCTGCCGAGCAGACGCGCCGCGCGCTGGACGAGATGAAAATGCCGGAGCTTGACTACTTCATGGCGCACTGCATGGAGAGCTTTTCCATGACGCTTGACGAGCTGGAATAAGAAAAACAAGGAATTTCGGAACTTTTTTCGCAAAATGAACGTCTAAACCTTCGCAAGCCCCCAAATTAAGAGTGAGGTGAAAGAAGATGAAAAGATGTTTGACCCTTTTGCTCGCGCTGGTGCTGGCGTTCTCTCTTGCCGCCTGCGGCGCGAAGTATGCAGGATCCGAGCCCATGACGGGCGACTACAACGGCTATGAATCGGCGAAAGAAGACTACGACTTTAGCGCAACAGATGACGAAGCGGAAGACGCGGGTGCGTGGAACGGCGATGGGCAGGTAGGCTCGGGTATCGACAAGAGCCTTTCCGAGCGCGGCGTCAAGATGATCTACAGCGCGCACATCGAGATGCAGACGCTCTCCTACGAACAGGCGGTGGAGGACATTGCCGCGCTTGTGGAGCGCAGCGGCGCTTACTTCGAGCAGAAGAACTTTTCGAACTATTCCAGCGGTTATCGCCACGCGAGCTATACCGTGCGCGTGCCGGCGGAGCAGTTCGCTGACTTCTGCGCGCAGGTGGGCACGCTCTGCCATGTGACGTGGCAGGACGACTCGGCGGAAAATATCAGCGAGCAGTATTACGACACGCAGTCGCGTCTGGAAACGGCGCAGATCAAGCTTGCGCGCTTGCAGGAGCTGCTCAAAAAGGCGGAGAATATGGAGGACATCATCACCATCGAGTCCGCCATCTCTGAAACGGAGTATGAGATCGAACGTCTCTCCGGCACGGTGCGCCACTACGACGCGCTCGTGGACTATGCGACCGTCACGCTTGAGCTGAACGAGGTCTACCGTCTCTCCGGCACGGAGGACGCGCCCAAGAGCTTTGGCGAAAAGCTCGGCAACGCCTTTACGGACGGCCTTGCCGCCGTTGCCGAGGGGCTGGAGAATTTTGCAATCTGGCTTGCTTACAGCTGGCTCGGGATCCTGATTTTCGCGGCGGTCGTGTTTGCGGCCGTGAAGCTCATCGGGCGGCTGCGCCGCGGGCAGAAGCTGCCGAAGATCGGCAGAAAGAAGAACAAAAACACGGCGAACGAAACGAAACCGGAGGAATAAACCATGAACATCACCTGGCTGGGCCATTCCTGCTTTCTCATCGAGAGTGCGGGCTGGCGCATCGTGCTTGACCCCTACTATGTGGAGACCTATCCTGCGCTGTACGTCGACGCGGATGAGGCGCTTTGCTCACATTCCCACCGCGACCACGCCTTTTTGGAGGCCGTGACGCTCTCGGGACGAAACCGGGCGGAAAGCCCCTTCACGGTCGAAACGGTCTCGACCTTTCACGACGAAAAGGGCGGAGCGCTGCGCGGGGAGAACACCATCCACATTCTGCGCGCCGAGGGCTTGACGCTCGTGCACTGCGGCGACCTCGGCCATGAGCTGAGCATGGAACAGCTCAAAAAGATCAAGGGCTGCGATGCGCTGCTCATCCCTGTCGGCGGGTATTACACGATCGACGCGAAGACGGCAAAAAAGGTCGCGGACGCGATCGCACCGCGCGTGCTCGTGCCGATGCACTACCGCTTCGGCGCGCACGGCTACCCTGAGATCGGCACACTCGATGAATTTCTGGCGCTGTATGAGGCAAAGAAGATCCACAAACTTGATGGGAACTCTTTCGAGCTGACGAAGAACGCACCTGCGGGCGTCATCGTGCCGCGATTTGCCGAATAAGAGAAGAAATGCAAGAGCCGCCCGTTTAGGGCGGCTTTTGCTGTATAAAGCCCTTCTTTCTCGCGTAGACTATAGTGCTTGCCCGGCTTGACCGGGGCGGAAAGGGAGGACGGAGCATGAAACGGGAGCTGCGCCGATGGGAGATTGTCGGCTTTATCGCAACTGGCCTTTTCGGGACGCTGCTGCACTTTGTGTACGAATGGACGGGCGGGAATCGTGTGGTCGCGGCGTTTTCGGCGGTCAACGAGTCGACCTGGGAGCACATGAAGCTGCTGTTCATTCCGTTTTTAGTCTTCACGGTGGTGGAGTTCATCGTGTTTTCGGAGGCGTTTCGGAATTTCTTTGCCGTCAAGGCGGCGAGCATCCTGCTGGGCCTTGTCTCGATTCCGGCGCTTTTCTACACGCTGACGGGAATGTTCGGCAAGCTCCCTGACTGGGTGAACATCACGATCTTCTTCCTCGCCGACGCGCTGCTTTACTTTGTGAGCTACCGCCTGCTGACCGATGGCGCGCTGCGCGGGGGCGCGATGCAGCTCATCGGCTTTGTGCTTTTGTGGGCGCTGCTGTTCGCATTTGTCTGGTTCACCTACCGCACGCCGCACCTGCCGTTGTTTTTGGATCCCGTGAGCGGCTGCTACGGCGTGCAGGTTCCTTGCTGAAACGATCCCCGCCGTGAAAACGGCGGGGATTTTACCCGTGATATACAAATAGTATATTTTGCAGAGTTCCTGCAAAATGGAAGGGGGAAATACGGCAAAGTATTCGACAAAAGAGTAAAAATAGAATGCGGCAGTTCCGACAGAAGTTGCCAAAAAGCGGAGAGGTGTGTGCTTTTCCGACAAAACGTCGGAATGAACGACAGGAGATTTGCGGAAGCGACAAATTTACATAATATTCTAAATAAACGATTCTACGATGAGTTATCCACAGTTTCCACAGACTTATCCACAGCAGTGCACTTCTGAAAAACGCTTGATTAGAGAGGAAAAATAGAATCGCTTTCTGTAGAATGGAAAACATATCGCAGAAATAGGTGTGTGTCGAAATTTACATAATTCTGAAACTGTTTGATTTGTAAAAGAACAGAAATTCGATTTGTTACCATAATGGGAGAATTATGCAAGCTGAGATCGTCCTCTTGCATCGGGCGGGGGAACGGAGATAAAAAGGGTATCCTCTGTCAAAAGAGGGTACCCTTTCGTATGTCAGATGATGGGATCGTCGATGTCCCTTGTTGCGTAAGCGTTGAGCGACCAGTCCGAGCGCACCCCGGCGAGGTATTCGTAGTACCCCTGCGCACCGATCATTGCGCCGTTGTCGCCGCAGAGCTTCAGCGGCGGGAGATAGAGCGTATAGCCGCGCTTCCGGCATTCTTCTTCAAGCGCTGTGCGGATGAAGGAGTTTGCGGCCACGCCGCCCGCGGCGACGAGCACGTTATGCCCGCTTTGCTCCATGGCGAGCATCGCGCGCGGTACCAGCTCGTCGACAACCGCCTGCGTGAAGTCGCGCGCAAGCGCGGCGCGGTCGAGCTGCTTTCCGGTCTGCTCTGCGTTGTGCGCAAGGTTGACAACGGCGGTTTTGAGTCCGGAAAAGCTCATGTCGAGGGGGCTCCCGTCGATTTTTGCGCGCGGCAGGTCGTAAACGCCGCCCGCGCTCTCATGCGCGAGCTTGTCCATCGCTGCGCCGCCGGGGTAGGGAAGGCCCAGCACGCGCGCGGCCTTGTCGAAGCATTCGCCCGCCGCATCGTCGCGCGTCGCACCGAGAAGGGAAAAGTCCGTGTAGCCGCGCACATCGACGATGAGGGTATTGCCGCCGGACATGCACAGCGCGAGGAACGGCGGCTCCAGCTCTGGGAAGGCGAGATAGTTCGCCGCGATGTGTCCGCGGATGTGATGCACGGGAATGAGCGGCACGTTCAGCGCATAGGCCGCGGACTTGGCAAAGTTCAGCCCTACGAGCACCGCGCCGATGAGACCGGGGGCGTAGGTCGCGGCCACGGCGTCGATGCCTTTTTTCTCGACGCCCGCCTCCTTGAGCGCCTGCTCAGTCAGCGCGGCGATGGCCTCGATGTGCTTACGCGACGCGATCTCCGGCACGACGCCGCCGTAGAGCGCGTGCAGGTCTGCCTGCGACGCGATGGCGTCGGAGAGCACTTTGCGACCGTCTTCGACAACGGCAACGGCGGTCTCGTCGCAGGAGGATTCAAAAGCGAGGATCTTCATGCCTTCGCCTCCCCGTTCGCGATGAATTCCTTCGTCATGATGATGGCGTCCTCCTTCGGGTGGTCGTAGTAGTTCTTGCGGCGGCCCTCGCCGCGGAAGCCTCGGCTGCCGTAGAGCGCGATGGCGGCATAATTGCTCTCGCGCACCTCAAGCGTCAGAAAGGAAAGGCGGCTGCCCTCGGCAAAACGGATGAACACATCGAGAAGCTGCCCCGCGACCCCGCCGCGGCGGCAGTCGGGACGGACGGCCATTTTGGTGATGCAGCCCTCGTCCACAACGGCGAGCAGCCCCGCGTAGCCGACGACGCTGCCGTTTTCCGCGTCCAGCGCGACTAAGAAGGCAGAGCAGGCATTTTCCAGTTCCTCTGCGAGCATATTGCGCGACCAGGGATTGGAGAAGCACTCGCGCTCAAGCTCAGCCACGTCGTTCAGATATTCGTTTGTCATCGGGACGATGCGCACTTTTTCCTTCAACTGTTCCATAGATGTCCTCCGGTTATTTGGCTTCGAGCCAGTTTTTGCCCCAGTGCGCTTCGGCAGTCAAGGGGACAGAGAGGTGCATGGCCCCTTCCATCTCTTCGGTGAGAAGTGCCGCGACCCGTTCCTTTTCTTCCTCCGGGCATTCGACGATCAGTTCGTCGTGCACCTGCAAGATGAGCTTTGCTTTGAGCTGTTCCTTTCGCAGCCGTTTGTCGACACGCACCATCGCAAGCTTGATGACGTCTGCGGCCGTGCCCTGAATGGGCATGTTGCGTGCCACGCGCTCGCCGAACGAGCGGGTGTTGAAGTTGCTCGCGGTCAGCTCGGGCAGCGCGCGGCGGCGGTGCATCAGCGTTTCCACGTAGCCGCGCTCCTTGGCCTGCGCGACGACCTCGTCCATATAGCGGCGAATGCCGGGGAAGCGCTCAAAGTAGGTCTCGATATATTCCTTTGCCTCATACACGGGAACGCCAATGTCCTGCGCGAGCGAGAAGGCGGAGATGCCGTACACGATGCCGAAGTTGACGGCCTTCGCGTGCGAGCGCATCTGCTTTGTCACCTGCTCGGCGGGCACACCAAAGACCTGCGAGGCGGTGACGGTGTGAATGTCCTCACCGGTCAAAAATGCCGTGCGCATCGCCTCATCGCCCGCGATGTGGGCGAGCAGGCGCAGCTCGATCTGGCTGTAGTCCGCGTCGACGAGCACGCAGCCGCTTGCGGGGACGAACATCCGGCGAAATTCGCTGCCGAGCTTTGTGCGCGTGGGGATATTCTGGAGGTTCGGTTCAGTCGAGCTGAGGCGGCCCGTCGCTGTGACAGTCATCTGGAAGCTTGTGTGGATGCGCCCGTCGGGCGCGATGACCTTCAAAAGTCCGTCGCAATAGGTCGAGCGGAACTTTGCGTACTGGCGGTATTGCAGCACCTCTTCGACGATGGGGTTCTCCCAGCGGAGCTTTTCAAGCACGTCCGCATTCGTCGACCAGCCGGTTTTCGTCTTTTTGCCGTGCGGCAGCTGCAAGCGCTCAAAGAGCACCTCGCCGAGCTGCTTGGGAGAGTTGATGTTGAACGGCCCGCCCGCTTCCTCGTAGATGTGCTGCTCGAGCGTTTTGAGCTGCGCCTCCATTTCGCTGCCGAAGGCTGCGAGGGCATTTGCGTCCACGCGCATGCCGGTGTGCTCCATGCGCGCGAGCACGGCGCAGAGGGGAAGTTCCACCTCATAATAAAGCTCGTGCAGCTCGCGCTGCTCGATCATGGGGGCGAACGCTTCATAGAGCGCGCCGACGGCGCTTGCGTAGATGTGGAAGACTGCTTCGGCCTCAGCCGTGTCGCCAAGCATCGAGAAGGCCTCGCTGTCCAAGTGCTTCGGCTCGGCAAGTGTCTGGTGGAAGTAGGCGGCAAAAAGCGAGGCGATGTCGTACTTGCCCGCCGTTGCATCGAGAAGGTAGCCCGCAAGCGCCGTGTCGAAAACGAAGCCCTCGATGGGAAGATCGTTTTCAAGCAGCGTGCGCTGGAGATCTTTTACATTGTGGCTGGCCTTCTTGATGTCAGAAGAAAAGAGCGCGCGCAGGAGAGCATTCCAGTCGCCCTCATAGCGGTTGAAGTAAAACTCAGCGGAGACGGCGGTATGTTCGCCCGTATCGCAGTCGACGATCACGCCCGAGAGGTCGGACAGCGCCAGCAGCGTCACGTGCTCCGCCTTGCGGAAGAGAGCAAGAGATTCCTCTGCCTTTTCCGCCGTGGTCACGGCCTCGGCGGTCACGGCGAGGTCGACCGGCGCTTCGGCGGCGGGAAGGTCGGCGGACGGCTTGAGGCTGTATTTGTCGATAAGCTTCGTGAACTCGAGTTTCATAAAGAGCGGGTAGAGTGCGTCGGACGGCGATTTGCGCAGATTGTCCTGCGGGGCAAATTCGAGCGGCGCGTCGGTGATGATGGTCGCAAGATAAAAACTCTTGCGGGCGCTCTCTTCCCCCTCGGTGAGCTTTTTGATGACGTTCGGCTTTGCCTCGATGTCCGGCAGCAGACGGTAAATTTCATCGATGCTCTGGTATTTCTGAATGAGCGCTGTCGCCGTCTTTTCCCCCACGCCCGGAACGCCGGGGATGTTGTCGCTCGCGTCGCCCATCAGGGCCTTGAGGTCGACGATGTGGACGGGGGCGAAACCGTAGCTTTCCTGAAAGCTCTCGGGCGTCATATCCTTCGTCGTGGTCTGGCCCATGCGCGAGGAGATGAGCTTGACGGTCGTGTGCTCGGTGACGAGCTGCAAGGAGTCCTTGTCTCCCGTGGCGATGACGCAGTCCCATCCCTCTTTTTCGCACTTGCGCGAGATCGTGCCGATGAGGTCGTCCGCTTCAAAGCCTGCGAGCTCGTAGCGGGGAATGTTCATCGCGTCGAGCACCTCTTTGAGTACGGGCATCTGCATGGCAAGCTCTTCGGGCATGGCGTGGCGCGTGGCCTTGTAGCCCTCGTATTCCAGGTGACGGAAGGTCGGCTCGCGGCGGTCAAAGGCGACGCAGAGCGCCTCGGGCTTTTCTTCATCAAGAAGGCGCGAGAGCATCGTGAGAAAGCCGAAGATCGCGTGGGTGAAAAACCCGTCGCGCGTGGTGAGCGGACGGACGCCGTAATAGGCGCGGTTGACGATGGAGTTGCCGTCAAGCACCATCAATTTCATGGGAAGCACCTCCCAAAGTGCAAATTCTTACTAAATATAGTATAGCGCAAAGCAACCAAAAACACAACAAAAACCGCGCCGCCTCTCGGTGAGGAATGAGAAAGTATCGTGAGAATGAACAGAACACTTGCAATTTCTTAGCAAGATGTTTATAATATTGACTGAAAATCTGTTATGCTTCCTAATTTTTTGTTAGGCTGGCGGGCAGAAAAAACAAACAGAAAGGGAGAAAACTATGGAAAAGCTATTTCAGCTCAAGGCCAATGGCACTACGGTGCGCACCGAGCTTCTTGCCGGTCTGACCACCTTTATGACCATGGCCTACATCATCGCGCTCAACCCGAACCTGCTGACCAACTTTGCCGTGGGTACGCCGCTGTGGAACGGCGTGTTCCTCGCTACCTGCATCGCCTCCGCCATCGGCACGATCTGCATGGCATTTCTTGCCAACAAGCCCTTCGTCATGGCGCCCGGCATGGGCCTCAACAGCTTCTTCGCCGTCGTTGTTGCCAACATCGCCGTCATCAACGAGTGCGAGTACGAAACCGCCTTCCAGGCGGCGCTCGTCATCATTCTGGTGGAGGGCATCGTGTTCCTGATCCTCACGCTCTTAAAGGTGCGCGAGAAGATCGTCGAGGCGATCCCCCTCGGCGTGCGCTACGGCATCGCCCCCGCCATCGGTCTCATGCTGATGAACGTCGGTCTCGGCTCCAACGTTGGCATCTATGCCGAGGGCAACGGCTTTGCAAGCCCCTTCTACATGATGCGCGACTTCTTCGGCGCGCTCACGCCCAGCATCATCAAGGGCAGCATGGGCGAGGTGGGCTACCACACGATGGTCCTCACCGTTGTGACGGCCTTCCTCGGCGTGTTCGTCATGGTTGTGCTTGCCAAGAAGGGCGTGAAGGCGGCGGTGCTGCTCGGTATGCTCTTCTCCTCCGTCATCTACTGGGCGGGCAGCGCCATCTTCCTGCATGTGAACCCCTTTGCAAGCCTTGCAACGGCAAGCTTTGCTCCGCCCTTTGCCGACATGGTCTCCACCACGCTCTTCAAGTTTGATTTTGCGGGCTTTGTGAACATCGGCTGGTTCACCGCCATCACGCTCGTCATCACCTTCTGCATGATCGACATGTTCGACACCATCGGCACCCTCGTCGGCACGGCCTCCCGCGCCGGCATGGTCGATGAAGAGGGCAACATGCCCAACATGAAGGAAGCGCTGCTCTCCGATGCCATCGGCACGGTCGCGGGTGCCTGCACCGGCACCTCCACCGTCACGACCTTCATCGAGTCCGCCTCCGGCGTGGAAGCGGGCGGCCGCACGGGCCTTACCTCGCTCACCGCGGCGGTGCTGTTCCTCGCCTGTATGTTCCTTGCGCCCATCGCCGCCATCATTCCCGGCGCTGCGACCTCTGCCGCGCTCATCTATGTCGGCGTTCTGATGCTCCAGGGTCTCAAGAATGTGGACTTCGGCGACATGGACCAGATGCTGCCCGTGGCGGTCATGCTCATCGGCATGCCGATCTCCGGCTCCATCGGCCACGCCATCGGCCTCGGCCTCATCTCCTACACCTTCGTCAAGGTGTTCTCCGGCAAGGCCAAGGACGTGAGCGCGCTGACGTATGTGATCTCCGCGCTGTTCCTCGTCAAGTTCTTCGTCGTGGTGTAAGCGAGTATCAAGCTTCAAAAGAGCGTTCCTTTGGGAACGCTCTTTTTTCATGCGCTGCAATGTTCGGGAAAATTTATGAAATGCGCTCTTGACAACTCAAAAATGAATGATATTATTTTGATATCACAGAGATACTTGGAACGGCTGCAAGAAGAAAAGGGGGAAACCTTATGCTCTATATTGACCACCTGAGCAAAACCTTCGGCGAGAAGAAGGCTGTGGACGATCTGACGCTCCACATCGCGCCGGGCGAGATCTACGGCTTCATCGGGCACAACGGCGCGGGCAAGACCACAACGCTCAAGTCCGTCGTCGGCATCCAGCAGTTCGACGCGGGGACGATCACCATCGGTGGGCATTCCATTCAGGCAGATCCCATCGCCTGCAAGAAAATGCTGGCCTATATCCCGGACAACCCTGACCTTTACGAGTTTATGACGGGCATCCAGTACCTCAATTTTATCGCCGACATCTTCGGCGTGGAGGCGGAAACACGGCAAGCGCGCATCCGCAAGTATGCCGAGCTTTTTGCGCTGACGGACGACCTTGCCCAGCCCATCGCGGCCTATTCGCACGGCATGAAGCAGAAGCTTGCCATCATTTCCGCCTGGCTGCACGAGCCGAAGCTCATTTTGATGGACGAGCCGTTTGTCGGCCTCGACCCCAAGGCTTCGCATATCCTAAAGGGCATGATGCGCGAGGTGTGCGACGCGGGCGGCGCGATCTTCTTTTCGACCCATGTGCTCGAGGTCGCCGAAAAGCTCTGCGACAAGGTCGCCATCATCAAGGGCGGAAAGCTCATCCGCTCCGGCACGATGGAAGAGGTCAAGGGCGACGATTCGCTTGAGGAGGTCTTCCTTGAGCTGGAGGGCGAATCATGCTGAAAACGCTCGTCAAAAAGCAGCTGATGGAGATCTTCCGCAGCTACTTTTACAATGCCAAAACGAACAAAAAGCGCTCAAAGGACGCGGTCATCGGCTATATCGTGCTTTTCACCTTTGTGATGATCGTCATCATCGGCGGAATGTTCACGGTGATGAGCCTTGCGCTTTGTGCGCCGCTCGCGCAGGTGGGGATGAGCTGGCTCTACTTTGCGATCATGAGCCTGATGGCGACCTTTCTCGGCGCGTTCGGCAGCGTGTTCAACACCTACGCGGGGCTGTATGCCGCAAAGGACAACGACCTGCTGCTCTCGCTCCCCATTCCGGTGCGGACGCTGATGGCTTCGCGCCTGCTCGGGGTCTACCTGATGGGACTTATGTACGCCGCGGTCGTCATCGTGCCGGCGGTCATCGTCTACTGGATGCGTGTCTCGGCAGCGCCGATGGCGATCCTCGGCGGCGTGCTGCTGACGGTGCTCATCTCGCTCTTTGTTCTCACGCTCTCCTGCGCGCTCGGCTGGCTCGTCGCAAAGGTCAGCCGCAAGCTCAAGCGCAAGAATTTCATCACGGTCATCGTCTCGCTCGCGGGCATTGCGGTCTATTATTTCTTCGTCTTCAAGGCGCAGACTGCTCTGGAAGCGCTCGTCGCCAACGCTGCGCTCTACGGCGAGAAGATCAAGGGCGCGGCGTATCCGCTCTATCTCGTCGGCTGCGTCGGCACGGGCGACGGGCGCGCGATGCTGCTCGTCACGTTCATCGTCGCGGCGCTGTTTGCGCTGACGTGGGCGCTGCTCGCGCACAGCTTTTTGAAGCTTTCGACCGCGACGGGCGCGTCGGGACGCGCTGTCTACCGCGAACGGACGCTCAAGCGCCAAAGCGCGGACGCGGCGCTTTTCAAAAAGGAGCTTGCGCGCTTTACGGCCAGCGCGAACTATATGCTCAACTGCGGACTCGGTATCCTGCTGCTGCCGGTCGCGGGCGTGGCACTGCTGATCAAGGGCGGGGAACTCCTGCCGCTTTTGCAGATGGCCTTCGGCAACCGCGGTGGCTACGCGGAGGTGCTGCTGTGCACGGGCGTGTGTACCATCGCGGCAATGAACGACATGGCAACACCTTCCGTTTCGCTTGAGGGAAAAAACCTCTGGCTTGCGCAGTCGCTGCCGGTCACGCCCTGGCAGGTGCTGCGCGCGAAGCTCAAGGTGCAGCTTGCGCTCACGGCGATCCCAGCGTTCGTGCCGCTTGTGTGCATGGTGCTTGTGCTGCCGCTCACGCCCGCGCTGCCGCTTATTTTCGTCACGGCGCTTTCGTACATCGCCTTTTCCGCCTGCCTTGGGCTGACGCTCGGTGTGATGCGGGCGAACCTTACATGGACGAATGAGCTTGCGCCCGTTAAGCAGAGCCTTGCGGTGGCGATCGCCATGTTTGGCGGCTGGGCCTACGCGCTACTGCTCGCGGGGCTGTATCTGCTGCTCGGCTGGCGCATCGGCGCGGCGGTGTATCTTGCGCTTGTCTCGGCTGCAACAATCGCGGCGGCGCTCGCGCTGCTCAAGTGGCTCAAGACGAAGGGCGCGCAGCGTTTAGCCGCGCTGTAACAATAAAACGAAAGGGAGACGGTTCCAAGTCGAACCGTCTCCTTTTTTGTCTCAGCACTCCATGTGCTTGCCGAGAAAGCCCGCAATGGCCTGGGCGAGTTTGTACTCCGTTTCGCCTGCGTTGGATTCCTCTTCGGTGCCGACAAAGACCACAAGCCCCAGCGCGTCGCCTTCGGAAATGATGGGCGCAGCGATGAGCGCGCAGTAGCGGTCGAGCGACTCGGTGACATAGACGCTGCGCTCGCTCGGCGCGGCGCGGTAGATGCCGCGTCCTTCCATGATCTGCTCAAGCTGGGGGCTGATGCGCTTGCCGATGAGGTCGCGCCGCGCGCTGCCTGCCGCGGCGATAACGCTGTCGCGGTCGGTGACGGCGACCGTCGTGCCAGTCGATTTGCTCAGCGTTTCGCAAAGCTGCGCGGCAAACTCGTCCACGCCGCCCATAAGGGAATATTTTTTGAAAATGACCTCTCCGTCCTTGCTCGTGTAGATCTCCAACGGGTCGCCGTTACTGATAACATGGACACGGAAAACTTTGTCCTTGTGGCCTTTTGAGGACTGGATCAGCGTGTTTTCGATATTTTCCGTGCCGGAATTAAAATTTGCGGCGTCCTCCGTTTCTGCGGGGAGCTTCCCGCAGCGCAGCAGCGTGTCGATGTCGGCTTTGAGCTTAATTTCCAGGTGATCTTCAAAGACGAGGATCTTGTCGATCAGCAGCTCCAGGTCGTTCCGCTCCAGCTTGTCCTTTTCCAGAATGTCATGGAACACGTCGATGGCGGTCTTGGCCACGCGGTTCACCTGAATGATGGTGTTGCGCTTGTCAGAGAGCAGGTCGATCTGGTGGTTGAGGCCGTCGATTTTCTTTTGGAGGTCGTCTTCCATCTCGTCATACAGCGCCTCGATGGATGCCTCCTGCTCGGGCTTTTTCATAATTTCCCGAATGCGCTGGCGCTTCGTCACCTTCAATTCTTCGGTGAGATCGTCCAGCACCGCGGCGAGATTGTCCGCAGACTGCTCCGTTTCCGCCACCTGCTCGGTCTCCCGCTTCAGTTCCTCGTTGAGTTGCACCAGCATGGCGGAGGAGCTGTCCGCCAGCTTCCGCACATAGCTTTTCAGCAGCTCGTCCAGCTTATCAACGCGGATGTGGTGGCTGGTGCAGCCCTTGAGACCGCGCCGGTGATACGTCCCGCAGGTGTAGGCAGGGGCTAAGTCGCTGCGGCTCATGGCGAACAGCGGGCTGCCGCAGTCGCCGCACTGCAAAAAGCCGGAGTACACATTGTCGTTGATCTTCACGCCGCGATAGTTGCTGCGGCTGCGCTTTTCCCGCAGCGCCCGGGTGGTGGCGAAGGTGCGGTAGTCGATGATGGCCTGATGGTGGTTCTCAATGACAATGTGCTCGCCCTCGTCCCGCCTGACCTCCTTGCCGTTGATCTTCGCGCGGGTGTACTTGCCCTGTCGGAGCGTTCCAATATAGAAGTCGTTATCCAGAATGCCCTGCACCGTGACGATGGCCCATGCGTTCTTGGCGTCTCGCGTAGTCTTCTTGCCCGCCGCCTCCTTGCGCAGGCGCTCGGCCATACGGGGCGTGGGAACGCCGGTGTCCGTCAGGTAGTTGGCAATTTTCTTGTAGCCCCAGCCATCGTTGTTATAGAGGTCGAAGATCTTCCGGACGGTGGCCGCCTCGGTGGGGACGACTTCAAACTGCTTCCCCTCGGTAACGATGTAACCGTAGGGCGCGGCGCAGATCCATTCGCCGTCCGCCTGCCGCCGCTTGATGACGTTTCGCACCTTGCGGGAGGTATCGGTGACGGGCATTTCGTTCACAAGGAACTGAAACTGGATCTTCAGCCAGTCGTCATCGTTGGGAAAGTCGATGCCGTCTCCGATGGAAATGATGCGCACACCGGCGTCACGCAGGTCCTCCAGCTCCACGAGGCCGCGCGAGTTGCGGCGGGAGAAACGGGAAAAGTCCTTGATGATGAGAATGTCGTATTTGTGCTGCATCAACCCCCGGCGCATCTCCTGATAGCCCTCGCGCTGGTCGAAGGTGTAGCCGGAGCGGTCGCGGTCTTCAAAAAACGTCAGCGTGCTGCCGGGAAAGTGGGTTTTTACATAATCTTCGATGATGGCCTTCTGGTTTTCGATGGAGATGTTCTTCTGCTCCTGCTCATCGTCCACGGAAATGCGGGCATAGCCCGCAATGTCAAATGTTTCAATCAATCTGGCTCACCGCCTTTCAGATATTTCGCCATCTCCCGGTCAAACTCGGAGATGTATTCGGCGTCCTGTTTTTTGCGGAACTCCTCGTAAATTGCGCCGACCTTCTTTGCCGCCGCCTCCCGCGAGATATGCCCCTTGCTGTTGAGCACCTTGCGGCGGTTGTTGGTGAGAAATCGGTCGGTTTCGTCCAGCCAATCCTGCATACTCATAAGCTGCTCATCCTCCGCCATCAACTCGGCGTAGTCGATGAACATGGTGACCAGCCGATTCAGACGGGCCAGCTCCTTTTCATTCAGGTAGTTTTTCGCCACCAGCGTGTCGCTTTTGAGAATTTTGCCGTCCGGTGCACCCTTCCATGTGGTCAGCCCCATGGTGGGGCTGTCCAGCGTAGCCCGCTGAGCAATCAGCTCTGCCGCCGTCATGCCGGTGACGGCATAGTGCAGCTTGTTCTGCACGAAGGCATAGAACGCTTTCGTGGTTTCGCTATTTTTGTCGTAATCGTAGCTGCACTGCTCAAACACGTCTGCAATTTTTTGATAAGCTCGCCGTTCACTGGCGCGAATCTCGCGGATGCGCTCGAGCAGTTCGTCGAAGTAATCCTTGCCGAACGGGCGGCCGTTCTTCATCAACTCGTCATTCAGCACAAAGCCCTTCTGGATGTACTCTTTGAGCGTCTTCGTCGCCCACTGGCGGAAGCGTGTGGCTTTCTTGGAGTTCACGCGGTAACCCACGGCGATGATAGCGTCGAGGTTATAAAAATTGGTGGGCTTCGTAGAAAATTCGGAAATTCCGAATTTTCTCATGCAGGATCCTTTGTCCAGTTCTTCCTCATCGAAGATGTGTGACAAATGCTCGCTGACATTGGACTTACTGGAGTCGAACAATTCTGCCATGCCAACCTGAGTCAGCCAGAATGTCTCATCCATAAATACAACGTTTACAAATTCTTTTCCGTTTTCATCGCTGTACAGGAGAATTTCACTGTGCTCCATCATTTCATGTTCCATTTGCGTTTCCCTCCGTTTCTCTGGCGGCAAGCATGAACCACACATATCTTTTGATAAACACGTTGTTTTAGATAATATTGTACATGATGTTTTCAAGCTTTGCAAGGGCAAAAAAGAAAAGGGCGGAAGAGATTTCTCTCTTCCGCCCGAGGTTTATCGCTCCACGCCCACGGCGCGCTGCTTTTTCGCCTGCTGCACGGCCTTTTCGGCGCTGCGGCGGCGGTTGAAGAGCAGCAGATCCCGTGTGTTCTCGTAAAGGTCGCCCTTGCCTGACTCGAACACGGCGACCATGTATTTCTTCGTCTTATACTTGGCGTAAATCTCCTTTAGCCCCTCCCGCAGAACGGGGTCAATTTTTTCTGCATTCGTCAGCCAGATTTCAACAAGCTTGTGATCGTCTCTGACGTTCATCTCCAAATAAAACCAGCCTCCTTTATATCTTTATTTTCCTCATCTTTCCTGCGCCTTATACACCGCCGCCCGCTTTGCCGCCTGCAAAATCTCCGGAGACAGGGCATCCACCATACGATGCAGTTCCTCCAGCTCGCCCAGCTTCTGGCTGATCTCCAGTTTTTTGCGGACGCTCTCCTTGGAGGCAGCGCCCAGCTGCTTCTCCAGCGCCGCATTTTCGGCGGTCAGCTCCCTGTAAGCTGCGTCATACTTCTTGAGCTTCGTCCGCAGAGCCTCCGCGCCGGGAACGTACTTGCCCAGCAGCGCTTCCAACTCGTCCAGCTTGGCCTTTTTGTTGAACGGATTGGTGTCGTTCAGAATCGCCATGATCTGCTCCTTCATCCGGTTCAGGTGGACGGCCTCCTTGAACAGCCGCGTCGGGATATGGTCACGCCCGGTTTCGCTGGCGCTCTCGCCGCGCTCCAGGTCTGGGTATTTCTTAACCATGTGCTCCCAGAACCTGTCCTGCCACTGTGTCAGCTTTTTCTTGTTGCCGACGATTTCCTTGGCGCTGAGCCGCCCGTCCGCCGTCAGCGGGACAAAGCAAAGGTGCATATGCGGCGTTTTCTCGTCCATATGCACCACGGCGGATATAATGGTTTTTGGGTCTTGGTGTTCCCGGATGAAGTCCAGCGCCTCGGTAAAATAGGCTTTGACCTCGGCCTTCTTCCTGCCCTTGAAGAACTCCGGGCTGGCCGTCACCAGCGCCTCCACCACGCGCACGCTGTCCGACCGCGTGCGGCAGCCTGCTTCCGCAATCTGCTTTTCCGCCTCGGTGCGGTATTTGCGCTGCGGCGTCACCAGATGGAAGTTCAGATGACTGCGGGACATATCCACGTCTGGATTGCTGGCGTACTTCTCCTTGGTACGCTCGTTGTGGGACTCGATATGCCCGATTTCCGGCCCCTTGTACTTGGCAAATCGGAGAATGGCGTACTGTGCTTTCATCGGCGCGCCCCTCGCTTCACCCACACGATGTCGCAGTCCAGCACGTCGGCAAGCTCGACAACCTCCTTATAGCGGATGCTCTCCCGCTGCAATTTTGCGGACAGGTTGGAAACACTGTCGCTCCAATCGTGTTCCTCGGCCAGCCGGTCCACCGCTTCCTGCATGGTAAAACCGGCGCGAATGATCTGTGACTTGATTTCGTTTCTGATATTCATAAAATCCTCCCTGAATTCTTGATATGAAAACAGCGAAGCCGATGCACGCTTTTGCAAATCGGTTTCGCTGTTTGGTGAAATATTCTGCCTCTCCCAAATCCGTTGGAAATTCCGCATTCGATGCATTCCTTGCAGGTGCATGACATCGACTTTTCAGAACTGTGTGCCTTTTCTCCGAATCGTGCAGGGGCACGCCCATCCGTGAAGCTGGTGCACGGTTCCAAGCAGCGCGGCTTCGTGAAATGGTTTCGTTTCCACGCAAATTTCTTTCCGGTTCTCATCGCTCCTGAAAATACCCTCTTCTTTTCAGCTCCTTCGCAGCTGAACTAAAAATCATCCATCCCATCCGCCCATCTATCCGGGATGTTTGGGATGGATGGGATGGAGCTTTTTGCGTTTGCGCTCATAAAACCGGCGGTGTGACCAACGCCTCGATGCCCCAGAAGCCGTTGACCCGCTTGCCGATGGCGTTCTGGATGTGATTGTCGTGCTCTAGGCCGAACTCATCGGCGTGCTTTTTGAGCGTCATGCTCACCGTCCGTGCGGCGAGCGGCTTGTAGGCGTTGTCATTGCACCACATGGTATAGATAGCGTACAGATTGGCCGATGTAATGGTGCTGTCGGCCTTCAGCCGGATATACCCCTCCGAGCGCAGGAACAGTAGCACATTGTCGGCCTCCCGCCGGGCATCCTCACGGTTTGCTTTCGTCTGACTGCTCTCTGTGAAGCGGAAGTTATTGGCCTGCAAGCGGCGCAGGCCTTCGAGACACCAGAGGAAGATGCCCTCGATCTCTCCGCAGAGCTTGTCCGCGAGAAAGGGGTCGTCCTCGCGGTTCGGCGGCCTTTTCTTCACCGACAAAATGAGCTGGCGGCGGTAAAAGCCGTCCGAGTGGTCGTAGAGCGATTCCAGATCGCCGTTGGAAAAGGCCAGAAACCGAACGTACATCTGCCCCTGATAGCTCTGCTCGCCCTTGCGCTCCAAGTCCATGGGCATTTCGGCGGTGATGAGGGATTTGAGGTAGTGGGTGGATTTCAGGGCTTCCATCTTCATGTCGTCATCCACCATCAGAAGCTCGTGCTCCAGATCGGCCCGGGCAAAGGGGCTGCGCTCTACCTTGGCGATGCTGCCGTTCTTCAGATTGCCGCCCAGCAGCTTCTGCATTACCACGCCGATGCGGCTTTTGCCTTCGCCGCCGTTGCCCTTCAGCAGCATCATGACTTGCCCGCGATTTGTTGGAATCAGGCAGTAGCCGAGATATTCCTGCAGGGTCAGAATGTCCGTCTCCTCCAGCAACTCCGACAAAAAACGCAGCCAGTGAACCGGCTGCGGCGCGTTGGGATCAAATTTAACCGGCAGGCGGTTGCGGCAGAACTCCTTTTCGGGTCGGAACGCGCCGCTGAGGAACAGCGTGCCGTTGGACACGTGAATCCGATCCTCGTGCAGGGGCAGGTCCGGCGCATAGGCTTCCAGCTTAAGCATTTCCAGCAGGCCGGATGCGCGTTTTGCAAGACCGCAGCTGAAATGCGGTCGGAGCATTTCGTAAATCTGCTTTCGGATGCTCTCCTCATCGGTGATGCGGCCATCCACGGTAAAAAAGCTGCCGCTGACGCATACCATGGGGTGCGCCGCCAGTAAATCCTCACAGAACAGCACCTCGTTGAAGTGCTTGTCCTGTATCCAACGCGGCGTTTCAATCCTGTCCATGTGCGTCCTCCTTGATTTGGCGGTTCCGCGCTTCCATGAGCCCAAGGCGGTTGTCTTTCTGCATATCGGCCACTACCTCTGCGCGTTCCTTCGGTGCGCCGGAAGTCAGAATATCCAGCATATTCCCAATACGCTCCAGCATGTGGCACGCTTCCACGTAACGCGGGTCAACAGGGTCATCCGGCGACTGCGGCGCACAGTGCTCCTTCCAGTCCTGCAAGATGCCGAAGTAATCCCGCAGAACCCGAAAACAGTGACGTTCGGATTCCGCCTGCGTCTTTCCGCGCTTCAACCTCACCAGAACGGACGGCTTCTGCTCGGCAATGCCAAAATCCGCTGCCAGCTTTCTGGCAGCGTCTGCTGTCGGCAGATGAAAAAGCTGGGCAGTCAGGTCAATCACATCACCATGGGCTCCGCAGCCGAAGCAGTAAAAGTAATCCTCATTCAACTTCATGCTGGGCGTATGGTCATTGTGGAAGGGGCAGCAGACCATATTGCCGCGCCCGATTTTCAGGCCGTAGTGTTCGGCAGCTTCTTTTATGGAAACTGCCGTCTTGATTTGTGCAAATAGATTGATACTCGTTTCCTCCTTTGAAAAATATTTGAGTGCCGCCGTTCTGCCCGATATCGTTCCTGCCCGAGAATCTCACTCCGGCGTTTCGTTCTCCTTGGCACGCGGAATGCGGCACTTCGCCGGAAAACATATCCCCATCGGACGGTCATGAAATTTTCAAGGTGCTGCGTGCGGTTTATGTCTAAATTTTAGTAAGAAAACACCCACTTTCCCGTATATCCGAGAGGAAGGAAAAGTGGGGTAGAAGGCGGATTTTTCCACGCTTTTAGACACAAAAAGAAAAATCATGGTATAATACAAGAAAAACCGAAATGGAGGTGGGTGCATGCAGGTTAAGCTGACAATCGGAGAGAGTTTGAAGGATTTACGAGTGGCGAAAAAGCTGACCTTGGAGCAGCTTTCCGCTGAGGTGGGCATCTCAAAATCCGCACTTGGCAAATATGAATCGGATAACGGCAAGGACATCAGCCCGTACAGCATCTTGGTGCTGGCTGACTATTACGGTGTTTCCTGCGACTATCTGATGGGGCGGACGGAAACAAAAAATCACCCAAACACAGCTCTGCACGAGCTGCATTTGAGTGATGATGCGATTAATGTATTGAGTACGGGCAAGTTCAACCACCGTTTGTTGTCGGAGTTGATCTGCCATAAAGATTTTCAGCGGTTTATGCTGGATGCAGAAATTTATGTTGACCGGATCGCGGATATGCGGATCAACGATATGAACGCCGTGCTGGAAGCTGTTCGGCAGATGGCATTGATGAAAAATGGCGGCGAAGAAAATGACCTGCATCTGCGGACGCTGGAAGTGGCGCAGATTCGGGAAGATGAATATTTCGGAAGCCTGATTGCGGATGATCTGAAAGGTATCCTCCGTGACATTCGTGAGCAGCATCGCCCAGATACCATGACGGCGGATGAAGCCTCCCTCGCAGCAACCATGCAGGGGCAGTTGCAGGATGCGATGAACTTTGAGGGAAGCTCCGAGGAAAAGAAAGCAAAAGCACTGCTTGCCACATTGGGGATTGATTACGATGCCATCACAATGGAACAGTTTGTCAACTTGATTGAGGTGCTAAAGCTGTCCAAGCACATGAAAAGCCCTATCAGCCAGCGCGGGAAAACGACCATGACCCACGGCAAAGGGAAACGGAAGAAGCGCTGAAACAAAGGCGGCGCTGCGGCGGGACGGGGGTGTATATACCTTTCATTCCTTTTCCGTCCAGTCGGATTTTGCTGCTCAAAAATCCTGCGATTGTGCTGTAGCTCACATCACAAAATCCGCCTGTCCTGCTGCCGCGAAAAAGCGTTTGTTGCCACACTCTGCTGCACCGCAGAGCACGCCGCCAACCCCTTTTCCGCGTCAGACGGAAGCAAAGGTATAACACACTAGACTTTGCAAAGCAAAATCGTGTGCCAACAGGGGTGCTCACGCCCCTATTGGAAACCCAGCGGCAAAGAGATGTCCCCTTTGCAATCCCTCATTTTCCTCGCAGGTGCATATACAAACTGCAAAAGGCAGCTTGTCATGCCTGCTCAGAAAATACAAAAGGAAGTCCGTCCCTCGCAGGAACGGGCTTTCTTTTTTTACCGTCAACTTCAATTTTGTCATTACTACAAAAATGAGAAAATTGCGATTGACGGTGATGCAATTTATGGGTATACTGTAATTGCATCATTGAATGATATTTGATGAAATTAAACGCTGAATGAGGAATTTGAATGAGAGAATTCGACTTCAAAGCAGAATATCAAAAGCTCCTGACGCCGGAGGTCGTGGCGTATCTGACGCAGATCCACGAGTACAAGGGGCAGCAGAACCTCTTTATCGAGGCCAAGGCGGATGCACTGTCCAATCTTTTGGAGGTTGCGAAGATTCAGAGCACCGAGGCATCCAACCGCATCGAGGGCATCATCACCACGGACGACCGCCTGAAAAAGATCGTCCGCGAAAAGACCATGCCCCAGACCCGCAGCGAAAAAGAGATCGCCGGATACCGCGACGTGCTGGCGACGATCCACGAGAGCCACGACTATATCCCGCCAAAGCCGGCGGTCATTTTGCAGCTGCATCGGGACCTGTACAAGTTCAGCGGCAAGTCCATCGGCGGCAGCTTCAAAAACTCGGATAATGTGATTGCCGAGGAACTGCCGGATGGACGGAAGATCGTCCGGTTTGAGCCTGTCTCCGCGTGGGAAACGCCGGGGGCAATGACGGCACTTTGCGATGCCTTCCGGACGGCCATGCAGGACACCGAGCTTGACCCGCTGCTGCTGATTCCGATTTTCATTCTGGACTTTCTCTGCATCCACCCCTTCAATGACGGTAATGGCCGCATGAGCAGGCTCCTGACACTGCTGCTCCTGTACCGCTCCGGCTATATCGTGGGCAAATATATCAGCATCGAAAAGCTGATTTCCGACACCAAAGAAACCTATTACGAGGCCTTACAGCAGAGCTCGCACAACTGGCACGAGGGTACGAACGATTATAAGCCTTTTGTCACCTATATGCTGGGCATTCTGGTGGCGGCGTACCGGGATTTTGAGAGCCGGATCGAGCTGCTGACCACCAAGAGTCTGTCCAAGCCAGACCGGGTGCGAGAGATCATCAAGAATCATCTCGGCAAGATCACCAAGAGCGAAATCATGGCCAAGTGCCCGAATATCAGCCAGATCACCGTCCAGCGCGCGCTGGCGGAGCTGCTGAAAAACGGGGAGATTACCAAGCTCAGCGGCGGACGCTACACGGCGTATGTCTGGAACGGGGAGGAAATGCTATGATGAAAAAGTCATGGACGAAGTGGATATTAATTGCTGCTATAGCACTGGTACTAATTGTTGGTGTCCCCATCATAATCAACGAGTGTTACAAAACGAACAGCGGATACATGACTATGTGGGGCGCTGCGGATGCGCTGTCCTATTATGGGACGATATTAGGATCGCTGGTGGCGGTTGCAACTGTAGTTGTGACAATTCTTTTTACCTATAAGCAGATTCAACGCGATAGCTATCTTAGACGAGAGAATGAAAAATGGTTCGATATAGAATCGGTATTCTCAAATGCGCTGAACACCATTAATTTAATGCCGCCTTTAATAGAAACAATGGAGATTAATGGAATTGAACCGAAGGAAGCAATTAAGCAGATTCAGCGATATCAAGTAAATGCTAACATATGCTTGGATCAGATTCTTACTTCTCTTGATTCTGCAGATTATCGCAAAGTCAGAACACTGTCAAACTCAATGGAACGAGCTAGAGAAAAATTTTGCCAAGTCATGCAGAATAGAGCGGAAATCTATGAGAAACTATTTCGAGTTAATGAGAAGGAAAATGCAGAGAAAATCCTTGAGGTGGAACAACAGTCACTTCCGATTCGGGTGCGCATGAGGTGTCAGGAAGCTGTCGCAAGAGCGCATGGATTAAATTTTGACGAGCTTAAAATTGAACTGGAACAGCTCAACGAGGCTACAGCCAAAATGCATGCGGATATTTTTAGGCCCTTGCTTCAACTTAAACAGAGGACGTTTGAGTTGATTCGTACTGAATTAAGTCAGAAAGCTGATCGTATTTTAAACTTTGGAGGAGACACTTATGCCGACACTTGAATGGATTGGAAAAAGCAAGGTGATCAATCACCATCAGGACGTGCCGTTTCGGGTGTTGGAGCGCAAGTACAGCTTTGATGAAAATGGACAGCACGACGAGGATAATGGCAGCGAAAATATGATTATCCGGGGCGACAATCTGGAAGCCTTGAAAGCGCTGTTGCCCCGGTATGAGGGGCGCGTCAAGTGCATCTATATCGATCCGCCGTACAACACCGGCAACGAGGGCTGGGTCTATAACGATAACGTCAATGACCCGAAGATCAAAAAGTGGCTGGGCGAGGTCGTCGGCAAAGAGGGTGAGGACTTGACCCGCCATGACAAGTGGCTGTGCATGATGTACCCGCGCTTGAAGCTGCTGCAAAAGCTGTTAGCGGATGATGGGGTTATTTTTGTCAGCATTGATGATACTGAATTTCACCATTTGCGTTTGATATGCGATGAGATTTTCGGAAATTTTGCAGAAGCGGTCGTGTGGCAAAAGCGAACATCTCCTGACGCAAGAAAGATACTTAGTAGTGGGCATGAGTATGTACTAATATACACCAAAAACCCAGATCAAAACTTGGGGCTTAGACGACTTCCCTTAGAGCGCAAAGATATTGAGGCATATACCAATCCGGACGATGATCCGAGAGGACCGTGGATTTCTTCGCCTTTTACTGCGCCGGGTTACCGCCCAAATCAAATGTATCCAATAATTACGCCATCCGGGAAAAGTGTAGTACCGCCCAAAGGTCGCTGTTGGAGTAACATTGAAGAGGTATATCGACGCCTGCGTTCAGAAGGACGAATGTGGTTTGGTGCGGATGGGAACGGAGTGCCTCGCAGAAAAACATATCTTTCTGAACGGGAAGGACGAGGTATATGGACTTGGTGGACAAATTCAGAAGTTGGCTATACGCAGATGGCAACCCAAGAGTTAGCGGCTATTCTTGGAAAAGCTGTATTTGACTATCCTAAACCCGTAAGTTTAATTAGTCGCATAATTCAAATGGCATCCTCGGATGGCGATATTATCCTCGACTCCTTCGCAGGTTCCGGTACTACAGCCCATGCTGTCCTCAACATGAACAAGGCGGACGGCGGGCACCGCAAGTTTATCCTCGTTGAGATGATGGACTACGCCGACAGCATCACCGCCGAGCGCGTCAAGCGCGTGATCCGTGGCTACGGCGAGGGGAAAAACGCCGTGGAGGGAACCAGCGGCAGTTTCAGCTTCTACGATCTGGGCGAACCGCTGATGCACGGCGATGTGCTCAGCGAGAATGTGGGCGTGGACAAGATCCGTGAATATGTGTACTTTACCGATACGAAGACCCCTCTGCCGGAGCCGCACCCGGACGAGCCGTATTTTATGGGCGTCCACATTGGCAGCGCTTACTATTTCTACTATGAAAAGCAGGCAGTTACCACGCTGAATCGGGAATTCCTACACACAGTCAAAACCGAGGCCGATGCCTATGTAATCTATGCCGACCTTTGCACCCTCAGTGAGGCAGAACTGGAAAAATACCACATTACATTCAAGAAAATCCCCCGGGATATTACGAAACTGTGAGGAGGGCATGGAATGGAACTCAACAACTACCAAAAGCAAGTCATGCGTGACCTCTCCGCATACTTGGACTGCGTCAACCGTGGAACCAATCTCTTTTCCGCGTGGCGGGAATACTGGTTTTCCAAGGATGTGGCGGTGGGTCTCGGCGGTGTACCGTCCTATAATAACTCTATTGAACGTGCACCCCATGTTTGCATGAAGGTGCCCACCGGCGGCGGCAAGACTTTTATGGCTTGTGCTTCCGTTAGGCGGATTTTTGACGCCTTGCCCACCGGAAAGCCGCAGGTGGTGGTGTGGCTGGTTCCCAGCGATTCGATCCTGACACAGACCATCCGCACGCTGTCCGATGTAAATCACCCCTACCGACAGAGACTGGAGCAGGACTTTGCCGGACGTGTCGGCGTATACACCAAGGAAATGCTGCTGAACGGTCAGAACTTTTCGCCGGACACGGTGCGCGAGATGCTGACCGTCTGCGTGATGAGCTATGGCTCACTGCGCATTGACAGCCGGAAGAAAGACGTCCGCAAGGTCTATCAGGAAAACGGCAACCTGTTCCGTTTTGCGGAGTATTTCAAAGACACAGATGCCCTGCTGGCTGATACGCCGGACACGGCGCTGATTCAGGTGCTGCGCCATCTGGAGCCAGTCGTGATTGTGGACGAAAGTCACAACGCAGGATCTGACCTCAGCGTGGAAATGCTCAACAACCTGAATCCATCCTTTGTGCTGGATCTGACAGCAACGCCGCGGAAGAACAGCAACATTATTTCCTATGTGGACGCCCGAGAACTGAAGAAGGAACACATGGTGAAGCTTCCTGTGGTGGTGTACAATCGCACCACCCGGCAGAGCGTCATTCAGGACGCCATCCAACTCCGTGGCAGCATTGAACAGGAAGCCATTGCCGCAGAAGCGGCAGGTGGAAAATACATTCGTCCCATTGTTCTGTTTCAGGCGCAGCCCCGCACCGGAGACAGCAGCGATACCTTTGATAAGATCAGGGCAATGCTGGTCGGTATGGGCATTCCGGAAAACCAGATTGCAGTAAAGACGTCCAACGTAGATGATCTCAAAGGGCAGAATTTGATGAGCCGGGATTGTGAAATCCGATACATCATCACGGTCAACGCCCTGAAAGAGGGCTGGGACTGCCCCTTTGCCTACATACTGGCATCACTGGCCAACCGCACCTCCACCGTGGACGTGGAGCAGATCCTTGGCAGAATCCTGCGGCAGCCGTATGCGACGCAGCACAGCTCGCCGCTGCTGAACACCTCCTATGTGCTGACGAACTCCGTGGACTTCCACACCACCTTGGAGAAAATTGTGGCTGGTTTGAATAAAGCGGGCTTCAGCCGAAAGGATTACCGTATCGGCGAAGCGATCGAAGCGCCGCAGGTGCCGGTTCAGCCGGAAGCAGAACAGACGGAAATCCCGTTTGTCCCGCAGGCTTCCGAAACAGATGCTTTTGATGATGTGAATGTGCAGGAAGTGAAAACGGCACTGGAAAGCACGATGCAGGGCAATACCTCAGTTTCTGCAATGGTTCGGGAAGCGGCAGCGCAGGCGGAAAGCTATACGGCGGCAGCCAGCGAATCGGACGACGGATTTATGGGAGGTGAGCTGGGCGATATGCTGACGCAAAATGCGATGCAACCCTATCTTGCTGAGGAGGCATCCGTATTACGGATTCCGCAGTTCTTCCTCCGCTCCGTTCCGGATTTGTTTGGCGATGAATTTGAACTGCTGGAGAAGGAGAATCTTTCGGAGGGATTTTCTCTGGCCGGGCAGGATGCACAGGTCAGCTTTGAACTGGCCACCGGCGAAATGTACCGCGTTGACGTGGAGGAGCGCGGCGAAGCAGTTCCCAAGTACAAGCGTGCGGACAGTGAGCTAAGTGAATACATCCGCAATCGTATGGCACAGCTTCCGCCGGAACAGAAAATTCAAAGCTGCACCACTATGCTGTGCGCCCAGATTAACTGGAACAATCGATATGCAACATCGGAGATCAACGATTATGTGCGCAGAATCGTTGGCGGTATGACACAGGATGAACTGGCAGCTATGGAGACGGCCATCCCGACATATGCGGCTAAGATTTCTCAAAAAATTGAGGGACTAGAGGACGCATACCGGGAAGAGCAGTTCCTTCGCTGGCTGGATGCAGGCAAGATCGTGTGCCGCGAGAGTTATGCACTACCGCCTGTGATTACACCTGCCGTCACAACGGATGCTATTCCAAAGTCTCTGTACGAGGCTGAGAAAGATGATATGAATCCGGAGGAGCATGAGTTGATCGATGCCGTAGTGGCCCTCGACAATGTCAAATGGTGGCACCGAATTATTGAGAAGAAGGGCTTCCGGCTGAACGGCTTTATCAATCATTATCCGGACTTCATGGTAATGACCAAGTCCGGAAAGCTGGTGCTGATTGAATATAAAGGTGATGACCGGGATAACAGCAACAGCGCCCGCAAGCTGAAGCTCGGCCGTAAATGGCAGGCTCAGTGCGGGCAGGAGTATCGGTATTTTATGGTGTTTAAGAATCGGGACTTCGGCATCGATGGAGCATATACGCTGGATCGGTTTGTTGAGATTATGCGGGAGCTATAACATTTTTAATTGTTGACCACGACGCCGGGAAGTTTTCCCACTTTAGTATAATGCCAATTTCACTGATGGGAGGTTGCAATGGGAATCAGATTTACAGGAATCAGTACGCCAATAGGCGGACTTGAATGGGAATATACCGATAAAAAAGAGCGGCTATCTGAGCTGATAATACATCCCGGACAGAAAATACAAGTTTTTATCAGTTCAATTTGTGGGAAAGAAAAATATGACCATGTTCGCTCTGAACTAAAGCAACTTATTGAAGCCACCGGTTTGGCAGTAGTGTATCTTTTTGAAGGTACAGGGGCCTCAACTGTAGCAGCGGGGGCGCACTACTTATATGCACTCGAAGATAGCGATGTTTGCATTTTTTTGATTGACAATGCTGATGGTATTTCACCGGGGGTGCAAGAAGAAATTGACATGGTCAAAAGGAACAACATCAAGGCGCTCTACTATTTTTGTGATGAAACGCAAAAGGAGAAAACGCCTTTAGAAAAAAGCCTTCGGGGTTCCCAGTTTGCTAAAAGTAAAACCATTCACCAATTTAGTGAGCTTATGCAGAATGGAGCACAAGATTTACTTGACGATATCATTTCTGTATACCACCACTATTGCAAAAATAGGTTTAATTTAAGAAATGCAACCGAAGCAGAAGATATTCAGCAGGTTGAATTTATTAGAGGCAGGGATATTCAAACACTGACAATGCCAAAAACGGTGTTAAAAAACATTGATAAATCTACTGACTATTACCTGAAATACGCCTTGGGTTATTCTGGAATTCATATTCCTGGAGAAGAAGAGAAAACCGGAGAAATGGATGAGTGGTGCATACAGTTTTTGCCGGTTTTATTTGAGGGAAAAACTATTAAGCAGTTTAATGTTGCTTTATTCCTTGAGGCCTTGAAGAAAAATCAAACAGATTGTTATTCCTCCCTCGTAGCTGTTCGGTGGGAAGCTATACAAGCGTATTTTATGGGTGATGTTGACTCTTGCATCAAGCATCTGGAAAAAGCTTTAGCTTTAGCCAGAGAGTTAAAACAACCATCATGGGTGATAAATGATATTCTAATTGATTTAAGAAACCAGCAGATAGTGTTAGATGCCATCAATAATCGCTTCTTGATGCCCACGGCACAACAAGAACTTTCTAATAGTGAAGAAGAAATTTATTATCCGCTGATTGATCGTGTCCATGAATCTCTATATCAAAAAATTGCCGAAAATGCATACAAGCAGAAATTAACTTCGCCATACTCTGTCACGTTAGGCGCCGATTATACTCAATACGGCAATTGGATTGCGAGTTCTCTCATAATCGCTATGCATAATGGATCGCTGACGCATATATTACTTACTTATGATAAGGTGCGAGATTTTGTTTTTAACCTTAGCTGCAAATATAATGATTGGCGTTTACGCCGGAATCTACTTCAACTTGCGGTGTTTGATGGAAAACGCAAAGAAGTCGAAGGGCTGCAACGGACATATCCCGCATTGCTGGCCCGCATGACAGCAGAAGATGCAGACGCGATCATGGAATTCTGCAATAACCAACCTCTTGCATATAGGAGGTTTGAAAGCCAGCTTTTGGGATTTGGGGCCGTTTCCTACTTCTTGAGTGATAAAGCCTATTCTGAATATGAAACGATTATAGTCAAAGGAATTAATTTCTTTATCAATAGTGAAAAACCTGTTTTATCAATCGGTGCAGATATTTTTAAATGCCTTGATGATGCAGCTTACAGGATGAAACAAGAAATCCTCGTTGACATTTGCTGCCTGTTTATGGAGCATAACTTTAGGCGTTGGTATGGGGAAATGTTCACATTGATTGCCAACAGAATTGACCTAGGAAAGCTGGAGGATGATTCCGCTAAAAAATTACTTTCGCATATCATTGATTTGATACAAGAAGAGAAAGACAGAGATCAGATAAAAAACTTCCCAAGGTTCCTATATGTGCTACGGAAACAAAATCGACAGTTAACAAATAAACTCGATTCGCTTGTCGCGGAATACTTTCCAACATTTTATTCCGGTGAATATAGGCTAGAAACAATGGAACTTGAGGATTGCCATATGGCGGATTTTGTTCGCCAGTATACAGAACAGATAAAGCAAAATAATGACCGTCAAGGGAAGAATGGAACTTACTACGGACATGCATTTCGTAATGCAGCAACTATCCGTTCCATCTTTGTTTGTCGTGAAGATAGATGGAATTCTCAACTTATGGATGATGTTATCGACGCGGCTTCAGAGACATTACTGCATTCAAAAGAAAGTATTCGTACCAAACTGGATTCTATTTCACTACTAATCTGCATTATTATAAAGTTTCCAGAAGATTATAAACGTAATGCTGGAATTTACAATACCATTTATGAGCAACGAGAATCTATAACCGCATCCGGGAGTTCGTTTGTGGAAGCTAATATCGATAGTGTGGCGCTTCAAGTATGCCTTAACCTATTGTTTACAGCGATGGGAATTGACACCTATACGTCTATTCTTGAACTTCTACCTCTTGCCCAAAATGATGCAGCAACATCAATTTCGATAGCCACAACTATTGATGAATACCTTGAACTTACAAACGCTATCACACTTCCCAGCAGGGTGGAGACCGTGGTTCTGCAAAATGTGCTTGGGTGGCTACATTCGGAGCATTTGGATTTGCGCTGTATTGCCTCAAGAATACTATTGGCGTTAGCAAGGAATCCAGAGAACGGGAGCATAGTTGACCGGCAACTAATAAACTTGATTGACGAAGACTGCGTTTATATCAAAAACCTTGTTTTGAGAAGAATAAACAAATCGGAAGGGGTTAGTGATTCGGTTAAAGAGTATATCATGAATAAGTGCAAAGCTGATCCTAATTATGTTGTTCGCATGGTATGCTTAGAAGAATGCGCGCAGCTGCGACATGAATGAAAGAAAGTACCGCCCGATGGTCGAAAATGACCATCGGGCGGCGTTCAGTTTCTATTTCTTTCCTTTCCGGATTCTCACGGTTTAGGGTCACTATTCCGTCACTATGTACTACTTCCACCCCTGTCGTTTGGCCAAATCACCCATGGCAAAGCAGAATTTTTGCCACGGTGCCAATGTCATCTGTGACGGGTCGCCCTCGCGGATACGCATGGTGCGGCGGATCTCCTTGGGGATGACAACACGGCCGAGGTCGTCGATCCGTCTGACAATTCCGGTTGCTTTCATCTATCAAAACTCCTTTTATACTCGATAAACTGCACTTAGTCTTTGGAAAAGCCGCCAATTTATCCAAAGGCGGCGTTGGAAGATTTTACAGCCTGCGGACAAACCACCGAATCAGATGTTCTCTGATCCGGTGGTTTGTAATTTTTGCCGAATCTCTTCCTCTGCTTTTCGATCATACTGCCGAATTCTTACGCATCACTTGCGAAAACGGAGCAAACCCCTTATAATTAAAATGTTATACTGCGCGTTGCGTGACGCGGAATAAAAAAGGAAATGGTGCGATGTGATGATGAAGAGAGCAAAGCTGACAGCACAGCAGCAGAAAAAACGGGACGTCCTGTTGGACGTGCTGACGGTTCTGTTTGCCTGCCCGCTCATCTCGGCGGCGATCGCGGTATTCAATGTGCCGAACGATATTGCGCCGGGCGGCGTAGCCGGTCTTTCCACGGCGCTGGCAGAGGTGTTCCCGCCCATCAGCGTGGGCGTGTGGATGGTCATGCTGAACACGCCGCTGCTGCTTGCAGCATGGCGCAGATTCAAGCGCCGTGCGCTTGTCATGACGCTTGCGGCCACGGGTTCCGTTGCCGTGCTGGTAGATATTTTCGGACTGCTGCTGCCGGCCTACTCCAATAATCCTCTGCTCGCGACGATCGCGGGCGGCACGTTCACGGGCCTCGGCGCGGGACTGCTGCTGCAAAGAGGGATCAGCACCGGCGGAACAGATCTTCTGGCACTGCTGCTGCGAAGGATCTTTCCGAATCTGCGCACGGGAATGCTGATGCTCTGCATCGACATCTCGGTCGTCACCTTTGCGGTCATCGTCTTTAAGGATATTGAGGTCGCCCTGTATTCAGCGATCGCAATTTTCATTGTTTCGAAGATCGTCGACGCCATTGCACAGGGCGTGGACTATGCCAAGGTCATCTACACCGTGACGGAGCACGGCGACGAGGTCTCGCGCGCAGTTACGGAACGCGCCGACCGCGGCACGACGATCGTGAAGGCGCAGGGCGGCTATGCGCGCGGCGACAAGCAGATCGTTATCACCGTTGCCCGCCGCAACAGCCTTGCGCAGATTCTGCGGATCATCAAGGAGACCGATCCGGGCGCTTTTACCTTCGTCACCGACTCGACCGAAGTGCACGGTCAGGGGTTCAAGGTGCAATAGAAGTTCTCTCAAGTCAAATAAAGCATCTGCGGAAGCACGCTGTATCCGGATCATGGTGGCTGCTTTTCGTGTGATAAAAGGAAAAACCACGTGCCGCGGCACGTGGTTTTCGGCTGCTTCGCTTACAGCAGCGGGGCAATGATGCGCATGGCCGGGCCGATGAGCTTACGCAGGAACGGATCATTTTTGAGCAGTTCGTAGTCCGCGCGGACGCAGTGCGTGAGCGTTTGCTGAAAATCGCGCTCGATGTTGGCGATCTCCGGCGCCTCGTAGAGGTAGGAGGCGCACTCGAAATGGTGGTACAGGCTGCGATAGTCGAGGTTGATCGTGCCGACGACGGCCTTGCGGTCGTCGCTGACAAAGACCTTGGCATGCACAAAACCCGGCTCATACTCGTAGATCTGCACGCCATTTTCCAAAAGGCGGCGGTAATAGGTGTGCGCGAGCGAGAAAGCGATCTCTTTATCAGGCACATGGGGCAGAATGAGCTGCACCTCCACGCCGCGGCGCGCGGCGTAGGTCAGCGCCGTGACCATCTCGTTGTCCATGATGAGATACGGCGTCATGATGTGCACATAGCGGTTGGCGCGGTTGATGATGTCCAGATACACCATTTCGCCGACGAGGTCACGGTCGAGCGGACTGTCGCCGTAGGGAATGACATAACCCGGCGTCTTTTCGCGCGGCGGCTGCGCAATATCGAGATACTGCCGGTAGCTTTCCGGCGCGAGGTGGAGGGAACTGACGTCCCACATCTGCAAAAACATCAGCGTCAGGCTGCGCACGGCGTCGCCGCGCAGGGCGATGGCTGTGTCCTTCCAGTGGCCGTAGCGCGAGGAGAGGTTGATGTACTCGTCGGAGAGGTTGATGCCGCCTGTGAAACCGACCTTGCCGTCGATGACCATGATCTTGCGGTGGTCGCGGTAATTGTAGTGCGTGGAAACAAAGGGGCGCAGCGGGGCGAACATCTTGCAGGCGATGCCGAGCTTCTGGAGCTTTTTGGGATAATTGTAGGGCAGCAGCGCCACGGCGCAGGTGCCGTCGTACATGACGCGAACCTCCACGCCGGCGTTGACCTTTTCTTTCAGAATTTCCAGCACGCGGCCCCACATGTAACCCTCTTTGACGATGAAATACTCAAGGAAGATGAAGTGTTCGGCCTTTTGCAGCTCATCGAGCATCACGTCGAACGCGTCGTCGCCGAGCGGAAAATACTCCGCCTCGGTGTTCCGGTAGCAGGGAAAGCCGCAGGAACTGAGATAGGTGGCAAGATTCCGAAGGCCTTCCGGCAGCTCTTCGCTTGGGCAGATGTCATCACAGAGGGCGAGGTCTTCCGTCTGCGCCAGAATGTCGTTGTAGCGGCGGATCATCAGCCGGTGGCCAAGGTCGGTTTTGATGTAGATATACAGGATCAAACCAAAGACGGGCAAAATGGCGAGAATGAAAAACCACGTGAGCTTGATGGTCGGGTTGTCGTCGTTTCCGAAGAGAAACAGCACGACCGCGGCGGAGAGCAGCGAGCTGCCGCCCCAGAAATAGGGGAGGAAGCCCTCCAGATAGCGGAAGCCGGCAAACAGAAACAGGATCTGGACGATCAGCGACACAATGATGATGCCGGTGCGGCCGAATACGATCTGGATCAGCTTGCGTTTGCCTTTTTCGAGCAGCAGAATGCGATTGTCTTCTTTTTCCATAGATGTCCTTTCTCAGACTGACCGTGCCTGCGGGGCGGCGCGGGGCATAACCCTATACTAAAGGCATATTTACTTCATCATAGCATGACTTTTGAAAAAAGCCAACCTGTTTTCGCGGGGAAACGGGCGCGGCGGCGCGAAACGGCACTTGGCGATTCTGCTTTCCTGTGTTAGAATAAGAAAAAAGAAAAAAGGAGCGGGCGGATGGAAAAGGCAACACAACTCCACAATATCCCGCCGCTGTACGATAAAAGTTCCCGCGTGCTGATCCTTGGCTCGTTTCCATCGGTCAAGTCGCGCGAGGCGGCATTTTTTTACGCGCATCCGCAAAATCGCTTTTGGCCGACACTTGCCGCCGTTCTGGGCGAGGCAGCGCCGAAAACGGTCGAGGACAAGCGCTCTCTCGTTCTGCGGCATGGCATTGCCCTGTGGGATACTATCGGCTCGTGCGAGATCGCGGGCTCGTCAGATGCGAGCATCACGAACGTTGTGCCGAACGATCTGCGCGTCATTCTGGAGACGGCGGATATTCAGGCCATTTTCTGCAACGGCGGCACATCGTACGCAAGCTACAATAAATACTGCCGCGCGATGACGGGGCGCGAAGCGGCCAAGCTGCCGTCTACCTCACCTGCAAACGCGCGCTGGACGCAGGATAAGCTCTTGCGCGCATGGCGCGAAGCGCTTTTACCTTACCTGTCGGAGGTTTGACAAAAGTTGACAAAACGGGCGCAAGGAGATATGATACAGCGCGCGTAACGAAAAGGAGAACGATCCATGGCAGATAAAGCAGTCTCTCTTCGCGGGGAGCAAACCGTATTATTCACGAACCGTCAGCTCGTTGCCCTGATGTGGCCGCTGCTGCTCGAGCAGTTTTTGGCCATCACGGTGGGCCTTGCCGACTCGCTGATGGTGGCGACTGTCGGTGACGCGGCGATCAGCGCCGTATCGCTGGTCGATTCGATCAGCAACCTGATGATCTACATTTTCTCTGCCATGGCGACCGGCGGTGCGGCTGTCGCGGGACAGTACATCGGGCAGAGGCAGAAAGAGGACGCCTGTCATGCAGGCCAGCAGCTCATTGCGCTGCTCGGCGCGGTGTCGGTGTTCTTTGTGGCGCTGCTGTATCTGTTTCGCGCGCAGGTCCTGACGGTGATGTTCGGCCACATCGAGCCCGACGTCATGGCGGCGACGAATACCTATTATTTATATGTAATGGCGTCCATTCCCGGCATTGCGCTCTATAACGGCGGCGCGGCGCTCTGGCGCACGATGGGCAGAAGCGACATTTCTCTCAAGGTCTCGCTGCTGATGAACGGCATCAATGTGGCGGGCAACGCCATTCTGATCTTCGGCTTCGGCATGGACGTGGCGGGCGTTGCGATCCCGACGCTCGTGTCCCGCACGGTCGCGGCAGTCGTGATCCTCTCGTTGCTTTTCAACCGCGACTTGATGCTGCACCTGTCCGATATTCGCGGCTTTCGTGTCGATATGCGCCTGATGAAGAACATCTTCTACATCGGCGTGCCAAGCGGCGTCGAAAACGGCATGTTCCAGCTGGGGCGTCTCGTGCTTTTCAGCCTGATTTCGACGTTCGGTACGGCATCGATGGTGGCGAACGCCATCGGCAACACCATCTCAAACTTCAACTGCTTTGCCGGTCAGGCCATCAACTTGGGCCTTGCCGCGGTCGTGAGCCAGTGCGTCGGCGCGGGCGAATTCGATCAGGCACGCGCGTATCTCAGAAAAATTGTCAAGTGGACCTACGGCATCATGGCGGCCGTCAACCTGACGATCATCGCATTGCTGCCGCTCATCATGCGTGTCTACAACGTTTCTCCCGAGGCGGAAAAGCTCGCCGTCACGGTCACGCTGATCCACGGCATCTCATCCATCTTCATCTGGATACCGGCGTTTATGGTGCCGGGCTTCCTGCGTGCGGCGGGCGACGCGAAGTTCACGATGCTCGCCAGTATGCTGACGATGTGGGTCGTGCGCGTGCTGCTTGCGTACGTGCTGGGCAAATACATGGGCTACGGCGTTATCGGCGTATGGTTCGCACACGCGATCGTGGACTGGTCGGTGCGCGGCGCCATCTTCTTCC
>OGKS01000041.1_pt1 | contig 57137 bp, 56 predicted proteins | sample 1572491 | NCBI WGS metagenome assembly OGKS01 (sample SAMEA2582153, study PRJEB24529) | metagenome | biome: Human gut stool | place: China | collected 2011
ATCGGAATGCCCGGCGAACAGGAACATCATATTTCGTCTGTACCGTTTTTCTTTTTATAAACCTATAAAATCACAACTTGTGAGAGGACGCTTATATCTGCCCTTCAAGCCCTAAGAAATCACTACAGAATTGCGGCACTACGCCCGTGAAACTCCGGTTTAATCGTCCACTTCTTTGTAGTCTACATCAAGCGCATCCGCCTCCTGCTTCATAGCCTTTGCAGCTTTTGCGGTTCTTGAAACGATCCACAGATCAGAGATTCCATCATAGATCAATGCAACTCCGATAAATTTCATTGCAAGGCTCACAACCCCAAATGCATTTACGATGCAGATAATGCCGAGTGCAAGGCTGATAATTCCAAGGATCATTGGACTCCACCACTTCTCATAACCGTTTGCCTTTGTCTCAAAAGCCATTTTGATATCGCTGATCCCATGGACTGCCAGCATAACACCGATAACGATTGGAATGATCATAGCAATGTACTCCGGTCTTGCAAACAGCCAGATACCTACTAAAACCAGGATCAGACCAAGCATTCCGTTAAAAGATGTCAGTCTGTGATTTGTAAAATATCCCACAAGATTTACAACTCCCATAACAATTAAGCCAAATGCAAGCAGCATACAGATTGCACTAATTGTCTCATCTGACCAGATGATCAAAACTACTCCAAGTGCTACACACAATAACGCTGATAAAATGACATCCGCTTTTATTCTTTTTAATGTCTCTTTCATTTTTCTATCCTCTCTCTTTAACAAAAATTTTTGTCATTGCTGTTTCTTTTATAACGAATATCATACCATTCTTTTGGGTTCCGGTAAATATACAGCTTATGAAAGAAGTATAAAAAGATAAAAAAATCGTTAATTTCTTGACATACAAACATGTCTTGATTAGACTACAGTGGAAAGAATTATCATAATTTGCAAATCAATCTGAAAGGAAATGAATTACCATGGGAAAAGAAGTAAAGACGAATGCCATGCGCATTCTTGACAAAAATAAAATACCTTATGAAATTATCAATTATGAATGTGACGAATTCATTGATGGGCTTCACACAGCCGAAGCCACCGGAGCTCCGGTGGAGCAGTCTTTTAAAACACTTGTCATGCAGGGAAAAAGTAAACAATATTATGTTTTTGTACTGCCGATCGCAGAGGAAGTTGATCTGAAGGTTGCCGCAAAAACAGTCGGCGAAAAATCCGTAGAAATGATCCACGTAAAAGATATCACCGCCATTACCGGTTATGTACGTGGTGGATGCACTCCCCTTGGCATGAAAAAACAGTTTCCTACCGTTCTCCATGACAGCGCCAGAAATTTTGACAAAATCTATATCAGCGGTGGACGTATCGGAACCTCCATTACCGTCAATCCGGATGCACTGCTCTCCGTAGTACGCGGACAATATGCGGATATCATCATGCATTAATTAGCGTTTCACTTAAAAACTGCCGCTTGCAGGCTATGATAGTCCATAACACAACCTGCAGGTGGCAGTTCAAATCCAAACTTCAAATTAACTTGTCAGTTCCCCAGGATTTTTTGCGAGATTCATGATCTCCTGAAGTTCTGCGCCCTCCACCGGTGCATTTCCATAGCTGAAGTGTTTTGCATCCTCTGTCACGCCGCCGAGAAGTCTTACATCCTTCTCTTTTGTCATCTCGATCGTATAATAATGAGCCTCATCTTTTAATGGATTGTATGTAATATAGATTCTGTAGCAAAGTGGCGGCACTAATCCTTTATCCGGAAGATCCACGCGGATAAGTGTCAGGTCCTCTGAAATATCCAATGCCATAACGGAATAATCATCCTCTGTATATGGATAAAGTTTTGGCTCTTTGAATGCTGCCGCAAAAAGCTCATTGACGAATGCCTCTTTCTCATCGCAGAGTTTTTGCACGAATTCCGCTTTTTCTGTATACAAGCGCTTTGGAATCACAGAAAATTCTGTCTGATTTTTCACAAATGCCTGAAACTGCTGTGGTGTCATTTTGATCTGCTTTGGCTGTTTTGCCATTTTCTCATCTGCCTCATGCAGTTTCTGGATCAGTTCAATCTTCAATACCAGATTATCGGTAAATGGATTGATGACCATTCCGCTTAAATTCAATTCCGGTTTTACGGCAACGCTGTTGCACGCCGGGAATGGCATGCTTAAGAGTGCCTGGCTTTTTGGTGCATTTGCCATCTGCTCTTTGGAGGTGTACACTACAAAATACTGTTCGCCGGCACCGCTCTTTAAAAAGCAGGGAGTTGGCTGATCTGGTGCTTTTAACATTGCCGGAACTAACAGTTTTGTCGGACGAAGCAGATTTAAGACTGCTGTAAGCTTTTCTTTTGTCCGGTCTGCTGCGTAATCTTTGATTGCCTCCTCTAATCTATCGTTTGTGATTTCCATTGTTGTCTTTTCTTCCATAAAAAAATATCCTTTCCTAATAACCCAATGTCTAAAATATCGTTCGTAATGATTCAATTTCACAATATCTGACATTCGATAATTTCAATTCAAACCATGATTATTTTAACACATCACTGCAATTTATTCCATTCATTTCTATCCCCAATATATTGCCAGATTCCTGCACTTGTTTGTTATTGATGCATTTTCGCTGTTATTCTATTTTTTCTAATAAATCCGGCAATTCGCTCAATTCATAAATGCGGTAGTCCGGGTGAATGGCGCCGTCATCTGTTATATTTCGATCTTTTTGATACCAGATTGTAGTTAGTCCCGCATTTTTTCCACCAAGAATATCCGACGAAAGACTGTCACCTACCATGACGCTCTTCTCTAATTTAAAATCAGGAATATGTGCAAAACAATAGTCGAAAAATTTTTTATCCGGCTTATAGAAGCCGATTTTTTTCGAAATAAAAAAATCCTCAAAATACGGTTTTATCCCGGACTCCTCAATCCGGCGTTTCTGCACTTCGTAGGTTCCATTCGACGCTGCGTATAATCGGTATTTTCCATGCAGTTTTTGTAAAAGTTCCAGTGCGCCTTCTACTTTTTCATGCTCATAAGCAAGATTATGTTCGTAGCATTTTGCTGTTTCTTCCGGCGACGCATATATTCCACATTCTTCAAAGAAAATCCGGTAGCGGTTTATCTTCACTTCCGCATGCGTCAGTTTGCCGAGTTCTAATAATTTCCACTGGGACAGATTGATCTCGCTGTATCTTTTCAGCAGCGCCTCTGTCGGCTCCACACCGATTTTGTGCAGTGCTTTTTTCAGAGCTTCTTTTTCTGCCTTATGAAAATCAAGAATCGTGTCGTCTAAATCAAGTAAAATTGTAGTTATCATGTAGTTTCCTCTTTTTTCTATGTATAATCGACAACTCTCTGATTGATCCGTTCCTCTGCCATCACATGATAGTGTTTGTAATTCTTCGGATCTGCTGCAACCTCAATCGGATCTCCCGGTCGATAAACATACCCTGGATCTGTCCACAGATTATCACTCTTGAAACGATAGGTCAGATTCTGTAGTGCATCATAATACGAGCAGTAAATGACATATGGACTCTGTCCATTCACTCTCATGGATGTGTTCAGCACAATGTCTTCAATCGTTGCATGAAGTATATAACCCTTTTTCAAAATGCGTTTTTTTCTCAATTTCATAATCAACTGATAAAACGGATAACTGATTCCAACAAGGAAAAACACAATTCCCATAAAAAGCATCATGCGAAATCCATAGTATTCATGTCCTTTCACAGTCAGCCATGCCGGACGCAGCGGATTGAAATAAAGTGTCAGTTCCTCACCGATATACATGTCAGAACTGTAGCTGGTAATTTTCTGATTCTCGTATGTTACCCCATCATATTCATAGGTCACAAACACATCATGATCCACATCTCCATCCGAATCCCTATGTGTCTGGATATCTGTAATGTATGCCGTAATTTCCTCTGCTCCATCCATAGCACTGGTTTCCATGTTAAAGATTGAAAAGCTTCCGATCAGCACCCCCACTCCGATTACAGCAAAAACCAGAAAAAAAATGATTGGTATTATTTTTTTCATAAACTCTTTCCCCCGCTTTCTTTTGTCCCCTTATAAATTTATTTTTGTATAAAAATACATTATTTTCTTAATCATAACAGACCTTTTACTAAAAAGCAAAATAAAGCAGGGATATTCCAAGATTGCAGGACACACATTGTGTACCCCTGTTTTCTGGAATGATATCCCTGCTTATTAAGATTCCTTTTACAAAACAACCCCATCCTTAAAAATGGAAATGCTTCTGTATCCACGCTTCTCAGTCTGTGTTTCTTTTCCATTGGCAACTTCGATCACCAACTGTAACAGACGTTTTGCTGCGTCGTCAATGGATTCTCCTTCAACGATCGGACCTGCATCAAAATCGATCCATCCTTTTTTATTTTCCGCAAGCCGGCTGTTCGTGGACAGCTTCAATGTCGGAGCCGGCGCTCCGAATGGTGTACCGCGTCCTGTTGTGAACAGGATCAGGTGCGCTCCTGCTGCTGTCATCGCCGTTGCTGATACAAGATCGTTTCCAGGTCCATAAAGCATATTTAATCCCTTTGTCACAACAGCGTCCCCATATCCGATCACATCCATGATCGGGGCTGTACCGCCTTTTTGTACGCAGCCGCAGGACTTGTCTTCGAGCGTTGTAATACCACCCTGGCGGTTTCCCGGGCTTGGGTTGTCGTATACGACCTCGTTGTGGCTTATAAAATAATTTTTGAATCCGTTGATCATACTGACAGCTTTTTCAAACACCGCTTGATTAATACAGCGGTTCATTAAAAATCCCTCTGCACCAAACATTTCCGGTACTTCTGTCAGAACTGTGGAACCGCCTCTTGCCACAAGCATGTCGCTGAAACGGCCTACTGCCGGGTTTGCCGTGATACCGGAAAGTCCGTCAGAACCGCCGCATTTCATCCCGACTACAAGCTCGCTCACCGGGATCGGTTCCCTGTGGAACTGTCCGGCATAGGCTGCACATTCTTCCAATAATTTTCTTCCGGCTTCAAATTCATCCTCCACTTCCTGGCAGGTTAAGAATTTGACTCTGTCCGCATCATAATCGCCCAGTTCCTCCACGAACTGTTCATGTGTCAGATTCTCACATCCAAGTCCCAATACAAGTACTGCTGCTGCATTGGGATGGCGCACAAGCGCCGCCAGAAGCTTTCTGGTCTGTGCATGGTCATGTCCCGTCTGGCTGCATCCAAATGGATGATCAAATGTATACAGACCGTCTATTGTTCCGGTCACGAGATCCTGATTGAGTGCTGTCATTCTCTTAGCAACGTCATTGACACACCCTACGGTCGGAATGACCCAGATCTCATTCCGGATCGCTGCACGTCCGTCTTTCCTGCGGAATCCGTTAAAACACTCCGGTTTTTCTGATGCCGGCTGCTTAAGTTCCGGATGATAGGAATATTCAATTTCTCCGGACAGATTCGTCGCCATGTTATGCGTATGTACCCAGCTTCCTGCCGGAATGTCTGTCGTTGCATGTCCGATCACAAAGCCATATTTGATAATATTCTCTTCTTTTGCAATATTTTTCAAAGCGATCTTGTGTCCCTGCGGGATTGCCTCTGTCACCACGACCTGACTCAGATCGCCGGACTGTACGGTCTCTCCTGCATTGATCGGGCAGAGTGCAACTGCCACATTATCCGCCGGTGCTATCTGTATCGTCTTCATAAGCATTTACAGGCAGCCTGCATAAGCAGCCTTTGCTCCTTCCCTGCGTATTTTCTCAAGATCCTCTATGACCGCTTTCTCTAATCCTTCGATTCCGGTCAGATCCTGATCCCACATTTTTTTATTTGTAAGCACTTCATGCACCAGTTCCGCCGCAGATGCATCCCGATGTTCATAATAAAATTCCAGCACCCATCTGTCATCACTTACGGTATATTCGTTTCCTGCCGGACGTCTGCAGATGAGTCCCGCATCTGTCAATTCCTGAATGTCATTGCTGTAAAAGGCGATATAGGCAGCCAGAGACATTGTCAGGCACACAGGAAGTTTTCCCTGTTCTTTCACATATTCCAAAAAAGAAGGCATGTTGCGCGCTTTCCATTTTGATGTTGAATTTAAAGAGATACTCATCAATTCATGATTTACAAATGGATTGTTAAATCTGTCTGAAACTGCTGCTGCAAATTTCAGCAGATCGTCTTTATCTAATGGAAGTGTCGGAATCACCTCCTCATAAAGCATTTTGTTCATAAAACCTTTGATGACGTCGTCATGCATGCAGTCACGCACAATATTTTCTCCTGCGAGATATGCGCCAAGCACGAACCCGGTGTGCGCTCCGTTCAAAATGCGCACCTTTCTCTTTTTATATGGACTCATATCCGGCACAACAAATACTTTATCGGAAAGTCCTGCCTTTTTGAAAGGAAGGACATCATTTAACTTTTCGTCACCTTCGATGACCCATACGCCAAATACTTCTCCGACATCCAATAACGGATCTGTGTAACCATGTTTTTGTTCTAACTCCGCTACCTCTTTCTCATCACGGATGCGTCCCGGTACGATACGGTCAACAAGAGAGCCGCAGAAGGTACAGTCCTCATTGACATATTTTTTAAATCCGTCCTCAAGTCCCCACTGTTCAATGTACTGGTTGACACATTTTAACAGCTCTTTTCCATTATTGTCGATCAGCTCGCAGGCTAACATGATGATCCCTTTTTTTCCTGCCTGATAACGATGGTACAACACCTGTGTCAGTTTTGCCGGGAAACTTGACGGTGGGCAGTCATCTTTTTTGCAGGAAGGGTCATACTGGATTCCCGCTTCTGTTGTATTGGAAACGATGATCTCAAGTTCATCGCTGGCTGCTAATTCCATCATTGCCTCGTAGCCTGCTTTTTCATATGGGTTTAAGCAGCGGCTCACGCTGGAGATCACACGCTTGTCATCCACTTTCTGACCGTTTTCACTTCCACGCAGATATAACGTGTAGAGTCCTTCCTGCTCATTGATCATGTCGCTCAGCCCCTGTGCGATCGGCTGGACGAGACAGCATTTTCCATTCCAGTCCGCTTTTTCATTTGCAAGGTCGAACCAGTAATCAACAAACGCACGCAGGAAATTTCCCTCCCCAAACTGCATCACTTTTTCCGGTGCTTCTTTCAGAAGATATCCGTCATAGCCAACTTTTTTTATTACATCATAATTTAATTTTTCCATTATTTATTCCCTTTCTTTTTTATCACTGATATGGAAAATGGACTGCACATATTTATGTGGCAGCCGCATTTTCTATTTAAACTAATAAACTAAATTTACAAGAAATGTTGTAAATGGCTCAAACCATGTGAGAAGCAACAGGTTTACGATCAACAGAATGTAGAATGGAACTGCTTCCTTAATAAACGCTGCTGTCTTACATTTTGTGATGGAACAGGTTACGAACATCAATGTTCCCATAGGTGGTGAAAGTGCTCCGATCGCATTGTTAAAGATGTAGATCATTGCAAACTGGATCTCGTTAATGCCATATGCTTTTGCGATCGGTGCAAGCAATGGAACAAGAATGATCATGGAAGCATTTCCCTCGATAAACATTCCGACGATCAGAAGGAAAATATTCACAACGATCAGGAATACAAATTTACTGTGAATGTTTGCAAGCATCCATGCAGTCAGCGCCTGTGGGATCTGCTCTTTTGTCAGGATCCATGAGAATACAGATGCTGCGGAAACGATCAGCATAATGGACGTTGTTGTGCAGGCAGTCTCTTTTAACCCCTGAATCATGTCTTTGATATGCATCTCTTTATAAAGGAAGCCAAGAAAAGCTGCGTAAATGATAGCAACTGCTCCTGCCTCTGTTGCAGTGAACACACCAATTCTGATACCTCCAATGATAATGATCGGAAGTAAAAGCGGTAAAATTGCAGGTTTAAATGCCTTCCAGAAGCGTGACCATGTCATTTTCTCTGTGGAAATGTTACCATATCCACGTTTTTTTGAGATAACCCCAACTAATATCATCATGGTGATGCAGAGCAATGCCCCAACCCCAAGACCTGACATAAACAGTTTTCCGATGGATACGTTCGCAATACATCCATAGAGGATCATTGCGATTCCTGGCGGGATCAATGGTGTGATCATTGAGGATGCTGCTGTCACAACACTGGAAAATTCAAGGGAAAATCCTTTTTTTGTCATTTCCGGAACCATCATTTTGGATTCCATTGCGGCATCCGCAATATTAGAACCTGACAGACCTCCCATGACCGTTGAGAGAAGGACATTGACCTGTGCAAGTCCACCCGGAAGCCTGCCTGTCACAACCTCACAGAAATCCATGATCCTTTTCGTGACACCGGTGTAATTCATAAAAATTCCGGCGCAGACAAAAAACGGGATTGCCAGCAGTGAAATTTTTTCAGTTCCGATAATCGTCTGCTGTGCAAACACTGCTGCACTCACATGCGGGTTCAGTGCAAAATACACCATAGAGCCGCCCAATACTGCCAAATATACAGGCACCTTCAAAAATAAAAGTACCAACATTACGATTGCTGCCAATAAAAGAATATCACTCATCGCTGCCTGCTGCCTCCTTTGCCTCTGATTTTACGCCATGAAGTATGCTGTAAATAAAACTGATCACCATATCCACATAGGAAAAAAGTGAAATGCCATACACTACAATGTAAGGAATATGTAACATACTGGTGGAACGTCCACTTTCCAGAAATATCTTCAAATACGGAATGGTCTGTGCAAATAGGAAACCTAATATCACAACCACAATAACTGTAATCATGATCTCCATTACCTTTTGTGCTTTTTCCGGCATGAGATCCACGATCATCTCGATCGCAACGTGGTTACCGTTCCGGAATGCCGCACCTGCTGCCGCAAATGTGATCCACACCATACAGGATGTCTGAACTTCCTCTAACCATGTAAATGGTGCATGAAACACATAACGCCAGATAACCCCGGCAAATGTTAATATGATCAGGATCGCCAGAATGACAGATGCTACGATAACATCTAAATTCGCTAAAAAACTCCATTTGCTCTTTTTCTTATTTTCCATGCTCATCCTCTCCTATTCCTCTGCTCCCATTGCCTTGCGCACTGTATCGTACAGTCCGTCTGACCATCCGAAACGGTCTCCCATCTCATAGAATGGAGCTGCTTTTTCCCGGAAACCTTCCAGCACTTCCTCCGATGGATCGACAACGGTCACTCCCTCGTCGACCATCAGCTGTAAATACTCCTGCTCCGCCTCCTGCAATACCTGATTGTTGTATTCGCCAGCTTCCTGTGCCGTCTCAACAAGCCAGTTCTGCTGTTCCTCTGTGAGGCTGTTAAACCAGTCAGCTGACACCACCCATGTAGTGAAGTTTTTAACATGTCCGTCCAGGATCAGATATGGAGCCACTTCATGCAGCTTTCTTCCATACAGGGTAGCGATCGGATTCTCCGCACCATCAATTGTCTTTGTCTGCAATGCCTGATAAACATCTCCTAATGCCATACCGGTAGAGGTTGCTCCGAGGACATCAAATCCATATGACTGTATCTCATTGGATGGTACGCGGATTTTTAATCCTTTCAGATCATCTACACTGTTTACCGGAACATTGGTAAGTGTATGGCGTTCTCCATACATCCAGTTGGAAGCGATAATTTTTAATCCTTTTTCTTCCAGCTTTTTGCACTGATCCTCATACCAGTCTGATTCGATCAATGTCCAGCACTGATCCCAGTCATCAAAGAGAAATGGTCCAAATAATATTCCCATGTCCTTGATCCCATAATCTGCATAAAATGCTCCGTCTGCAAGCGTGCATACCGGCTCTCCCAAAAGCATGGAATCAATCAAAGATGATTTATCTCCCAGCTGTGAATCCGGGTACACTTCAATCGCCATTTTTCCACCGGACTTTTCTTTTATGATCTCCTGTGCTCTCTCCCATCCTGCGCCGATCGGTTCACTGCTGTTATTCTCAAATGCCACATCCAATACAATCTCCGGTTCTACGGACGATGCTGCATCCGATCCTGTCTGGCTGGCGCTTCCACAGGCAGTTAAAGGCAATAACATCAGACCTGACAGTATCACTGCTGTCATCTTTTTTAATCTCATAGTGTAAACCCTCCTTTTTCTCCAACCGTTTCTGACTTTTTATTTGTTAATACCGGAAAAATCAAAAACTACTTTTAACATGTCTCCCGGATTGTTTGCAAAGTCTGCAAAAGCCTTTGCTGCGTCCTCAAACGGATAAACATTTGTGATGATCTTTTCCAGTGGAGCTTTGCCCTCATGAACAAGATCGATCAACTCTAAGAAGTCTTTTTTCAATGCATTTCTCGAACCAAATACATTCAGTTCTTTTTTCTGGATCAGTGTGAAGTTGAAATCCAGATTCTTTTTTCCGACTCCGATCAATACCATGCGTCCACCGAAACAACATGCATCAATACAATTCTGGAAAGTAGATGGAAGTCCTACAGCCTCGATCGTCACATCAAATCCATTTCCCCCTGTAAGCTCTGCCACTCCTTTGTCAAAATGCTCCGATGAATCATTCAGCAATGTTCCGTCTACGCCGAACTCTTTTGCCATTTCAAGCTTACCTTCTGATACGTCTGAAATATAAACTGTTGCGCCTTTTGCTTTTGCTGCGATGGCTGCAAGTACACCGATCGTTCCGGCTCCGACTACAAGCACTTTATCTCCCTCTTTGACATTTGCACGGCTGACACCATGATAACTGATACAGAACGGTTCGATTGCTGCTAAGGTTTTCGGATCCAGACCTTTTCCGTCATACACTCTTTCTAGCGGCATTGTGATGTACTCGCGGAAAGCTCCATCCCGCTGGCATCCCATGGTCTGATTATCCATACATGCATTTACGATCCCATGTGTGCAGGAATAACAATGTCCGCAGTTAAAATATGGATTACAGGTAACGATCATTCCCGGTTTGATCCCATATTCATTGTTCTCATCTGCCTCAATGACTTCGGCTGAAAATTCGTGTCCCGGAATTCTCGGATAATCAAAATATGCAAATGTTCCACGGTATGATCCAAGATCACTTCCACAAATTCCTCCATATAAAAGTTTTAATAATACTTCTCCTTCTTTTCTCACCGGCATATCGATCTCCTTGATTTCCACTTCGCCTGGTGCGTTGATATACATTGCTTTCATGTGTCATCCTCCTCTTATCCTTTGGTATGCTTTTTATGTTTCTGTCTTTGTACTTATCGTTACATACTATGTTGTATACATCAGATTATAATATCATGTTTTTTGCATGTCAATTGTACATGTTGCAAATAATTCTTTTTCATATTTTGTGAATAATGCACAATTCGCTTTTGTTGCCCCTCATCAGGCAGGCTTCGCATTTATTTTGGCTGCTCATTTGTGAAGCTGTTGTGTTTATTTTGTCCGTATGCTAGAATGAAAAAGAATATTTAATATTATTTTCTTGTTATGGGAGTATCTGTTATGTCAAAAATGAATTTAAAAACACAGGCTTACAATACGATCCGCCAAAAAATCGTAACCTGTGAATATGCACCGGGAACTTTTTTAAATGAAGAACTTCTCACTACTGAATTAGGTCTGAGCCGCACACCGGTCCGTGATGCGCTAAGCCGTTTAGAGCAGGAGGGATTAATTGAAATAAAACCAAAAAAAGGCATTATCGTAATGCCTCTTTCCATTAATACGATCAATATGATTTTTGAAGTACGGCAATTATATGAGCCGTATATTCTTTTAAATTATGGTAATGCCCTCTCTGTGGAGCGGTTAAAAGATCTTTATAATATTTTCAGTTCCAGTAAAACGAATCATAACTGTTATAATAATAATGATTATTTTTACGAATTAGATACGGAATTTCACAACTTTGTTGTCGATGCGTGCCCAAACACTTATATCCATCAAAACTACAATATGATACAGACACAGGCAGAACGTTTCCGCTATATGACCGGGAATATTTCCGAAAAACGATTAGACGACACTTTTCAGGAACATCTTGACATTATCCGGGCATGCCTGCGCAATGACTGGCAAGAAGCTGCTAAACAGATGTCAGCACATCTTGAGGAATCAAAAAAGGCAACCTTCCAGCTTATTTTCAGCAGTACTTCTGCACAATCACTCACGGTATAGGCAACGTTCTGCATTTTTCATAGCAACATTGCCCATCTTATCATCAGATAATTCAACAATATCCATTATTTCCCAAATCTTCATATAACAGGAGCCTCCAAGTTATTTAAACTCAAAGGCTCTCTTTTTCTTACATAACTTTATGCAAGTGCAGGTTCCTTCCCTGCAATAATCGCTTTCACTTCTTCTACGTTTTTATCTGTAGCCATAGCAATCTGCTCTACAGTAAAACCATTGTTATGCATATTAAGAATAATTTTTTCTTCTTTTCTTGCCTCTCCAATTGCAATACCATCTTCTTTTATTCCCTGACTCAAGTTACACATAACGCTCACATCCTTCCTGAAATTCTCCTCAATAGGAATATCGTATTCATTTCCAATTATGTTTAGTTTTTCATCTATTGTAAGTTCCTTGGATAACAATGCTCCCAGCAGACGGTGCAGTTCATACGTCTCATCATGTTCCGGCAGATTCTTTGCTAGTCCAAGCATAATGATATTCAGCAGGTCAAGATTTCAGCTCTACCGAAGCGTTTTGCAAAGTGCTTTACAAGATGCTTCTCAATATCAAAATCCATATCATGAACAAAGTCATTATCTATACGGGTAATTACCGCAAGTTCAAGCTTGTTACAATGAACCGGGAAACGCTCAAATTCTGATGCCATATCATCAATCTCAATGCTTCCTCCTTCAGGCACCCATTCTGCCGAAGCCTCACTATCTGATGCCCAGATGCTGCTATCAGACTTTGGTGCATCAACACATGTTGCATGAGAACGGAAAAAGCCTTCTCTTGATAAGGCATCCATAAACTTGCGATTACTATCAGTTAGAAGCACAAACATATTGTTGCCAACATTTCCTCCCTTAATCTTCTCATACGCAGCTTCACTGCCTCTCATTGTTTTGTTCCAAAATTCTCTCCTATAATCTGTAGTTCCTACAGTAAAAGTATCATGTCTCATTTGTTATTCCTCCTCTTTTCCATTGAAAACGCTCAATACATGAGCAGCCTCTAATTTGTTGTAATATTTCAGTTCCACACAGACATCAAGCAGACGCTCCAGACTCTCATACCAGGCATTTGTGCCTTTATACTGAACATTAAAACGTGGATGCTTAATCGTCTGGTCTTTATGTGCCAAGATAACCACTGCGTGACCATCCGGCTGTGGTGCTATATCAACTACATCAAAAGCTGTAAAGTCGATATGTGCATCCCTTAAATAATGTGTAAGTTTCTACCTAAATTCATCTTTGTTTACCTCGTTTCTTTGATTTACTTATATACCCTGTTTGAATTCCAATTTTTGTGCGTGAAACCCTCGCACCGTTGTCCTGTAACTAAGTATTTTAAGATTTGTATGCCCCATACCTCTTACAAGAACAGCATACATAAAGTCCGTGCTTATTCTTAGATGTTCCTTCTGCAATCATCTGAAGTTCATCTCCACATAAAGGACAATTAACTACGAAAGCATTCTTCAATCTTTTTGCTCCTTCATCTGTGCTACATAAACGGAAAGTGTTTGGTACCACTTCCTGCAACCACAGGAAGTGGTTCATACGGATCTTTGTAACTAACTGTCTTCATATACCGTCCTTCTCGCCTGTCACGAAAAGAGCTGGCATAGAAGGACATAAAAACAGTCGGATTACAGAAAAGGGCATAGTTATCCTAGTAACTCATATCCTTAACCTTGTGGTTACAGATATGAAATACCAGCCCTTATACGTAATCAGGCTTTATTTATTTTTAGAAGACGGTAAAATCTGCGAGAGCAAAGAAACGAAAAAACAGAAAAATCACCGCCTCCTACTATGTAGCTTTGGGAAGCGGTGAAATCTTACGGTTTTTTGTGAAAAAACAAAAACGATTAACCTTTTTATCAGTTAACCGCTTTTTTGTATTGTGTTCATTTAATAATATGTTTCTGAAACAGTGGCTGACATAATTGAATCCACTATTTTTTCAAAATATTCCGTTCCTTCTAAAAATTCTTTAAAAACTTTCGTTGTGTTAATATAAAACACTCTTACATCTTGTTCATCAACACTTTCATTTGGCACAGAATAGTCTCCATCATCGATTCGGTTAATTAATTCATATGCATGTTCCAACTTTATGTATCCAGCATACTGCAAAAGCCAATCCTCACTATTTGCAAATAATGGTATCAGAAATGCATTCAAATACTGATATATATCTCCATAGAATGCTCTTAATTGCTCATAATAATTAATTTGCTTTGTTACATCTGATGTTGCTGGAACCCCATCACATTTATGATTCTCCCGAAAAGAAGGTGTATAATACTTTGCATCTAAAATTAAAAAGTTATTATCAAAAGTACAAGTGATATCTGGTAATAATGTAATTGCGTCACCCTTCATATATGATTCTAAATTATTATTTAAAACCATTGTCCATCTTGGTAGCATCATTTTTCCTTGCCACAATTCTTCATTGTTACAGAATACTTTTTGACATACCACCTCCCATACTCTATCAAAACAATTTGTTCCACAATAACTAACTCTAAATTCAGACTTTAATTCATACCAAGCACATAATGTTTTAATCACCATGTAGCCTCGTCCATCAAACATCTGCGCTAAATAACCCTTAAGATATTTTACCGCTTGAACATCATTAAAATCATTTGCATCTATATCAGGAATATCTATATGCGAAAAACCGAGGATTTCTCCAAACAATTTATATGCGCTTATTATTGCATTAACATATGCGATATAAATATAAGATTGATTGTTCTCTTCTTCGCTATTATGAATGAAGTCTGTATATATTATTCGGTTACTTTGAATAAGAGGACTACATTTATTAATTGTAGCCATCCAATTCACCGGACCACTGCCATTTACGCACTCAAGCAATTCCGTAAATATATATTTTCCGTTCTGAACATAATCCTTGAGAAGATATTCTGCTACACTTATCTGCGTTACTTCTTTTGAGTAGTTTTTTCGATTATGTGGTGAAAAATCACCATAATCATCATATATTGATTTATTGGCCACTTCTATAACTTGACATACTAAATACAATTCCTTTTTTACAACTTCTATGGCATCCTGATACTCACAAGGTATCTCTTGTCCTGAAATCGTATATTGATGCAAATCCACCGATAACGATAAATACTTTGGATATGACATTATGATATAGTTGGAATGACTTCCCTCCAAAAACATTTGTCCCACATATATTACCTTTTTCCCTTTAAGCAATCTACCAAGAGCTGCGCTATAATCATCATCGCTGAAATTACTAATTAATAAATCTTGTAATTCTCTCAAAAGATTCTTGTCTTCAATATTATGTTCTTCCTGGAGATATATTATGATATTTTGTTTCATATCAGATCTCCAATCTTAAATTAATTTTCACCTTCAGTTGATTCTGTAGTAGTAGAATCATCTGCATCATCACCCTCAGGTTCTTCAGTTTCAACAGCATTATATACAACAGAATCAATAGCATTTATTGCATCATCTGTGAATACAAATAAATCTTGTAAAGACTGGCCTTCAATTAACACTGAGTTTCTTATTGCCGACATAGTTCCTGTTAATTCATTATTATTTTTGAAAATTCTATCTGCACTAATGAATCTTAATATGTCTTGTTTGAGATACGAAAACAACTTATTCACAAGTGCTTCCTTTGTGATAATTGGATACACCTCTATTTCAACTGTTCCAACTTTTTCCAATTCCATTGTATATGTTGGCTTCATAAAATAAGGTCCAATAAGTCTATCCTCTTCTAATCCACATCCTTGCAAAATTCCATTTATCTCTTTTCTAAGATTATTCCACTGAATATAATAATCTCCTGTTTGTCCCAATCTAACAGGCATATTTACCACATATGACAGATATCTTTTACTTAGTTTGTTATCTCCATCAATAGGCATAAACTCAAATTCCCATCTTCTCTTAAATGCACTATCCATTGGAAATACGCCCTGGTCTGCCATATTCATTGTTGCCCATATGTATAAGTTATGTGGAATATACATATTTTCTACATATTTTTTCTTAAAATCATCCCACTTATCCCCATAAAACTTTCCATCATCAAGTAAACTCGTTAATTTTTCACGCAATTCAACAGGTGTCTTAATCGAGTATTCACTCTTACCACTTGCATCTCTATCAAGCAACTGAAAAATATCACCAAACACTGATGCTGCTTTAGCTCTATTTATCTCCTCAATAATAAGACAATAATTTTCATAAGGATTCATAATTGCTTTTACAAGCATTTCAATAAAAGGACCTTCAACAAATTCGTACTTCACTTCATCATTCGAATCTGTTATCGGTTTATAGCATCCAACAAAGTTTCCATATGAATAATCAGGATAAAATGTTATTCTCCTTATCTCAGCAAAAAGTTTTGCATTATCAAGAACAGGCTGTACTATGGTTCTAAGAGTCGGCGTAACACCACTTAATAAATTATTTACTTCATCCGAAGAATATAATGAAGTTTTTTTTGTTTCTTCAACATACTCCTCAGAATCCTCACTAAAACGAAAACTCTTTCCTGTTCCAGGTGCTCCTGTTAATAAACGATTTTTAGGGAACTTTATAATACTTTTCTGCTCTTTTGATATCTTTTCAACAAATTCAGGCACTTCTACCATCATCTTACCTCCACTCATTTTAGAAACATTTATCATATACGGTCTATTGTCAAAATATTTTATATAATCCATAATCCTTGTTTTATTTATTATTGACAAATATCCATTTGACAATTTATATCGCTTCATATCGATAATACCGGTCGACATATCAGTCTCATATTCACTTGTGATGTATATCGTATTATTACCATAATCATGTGGTGATAACTCTAAACTAAAAATATGGTTTTGAAGTTTAGAATCTACATGATTAATTGCAAAGAAGAAAAATTTCTTATTTTCACTTATCGCTCTATTCCATGCATTTACTATTTTATTCCATGCATTTCCACTGCAACTTCTCAAATCAATATAACGTTGTTCACTAGGTGATGTTCTTACAACAATCGCAAAACACACTATTATACAATCTTCACCATTTATATTCCCTTCTATCACACGTTCATTGGCACCTATTGTTGTTGGCAATGTAATTCCAAGCACCGATGCCAATTCGTTTCGTGCATCTTTTGTAACATAATTAGGCATATTTAATTACCCCCTTTTATATTTGCTTCAAGATAAGTCATCAAGCTTTCTCCTATTGCTTTTCCCAACAATGGTGGTACCGCATTTCCAACTTGAACATATGTCTCTTGTTGATTACCCACAAATTCAAAATCATCAGGAAACGATTGTATTCTTGCAGCTTCTCTTACTGATAAAGTTCTATTTTCTGTTGGGTGAATATACATATATCCGTCCATACCAATATGAGCAATTACCGTCCATGATGGTTCTTTCAATACTAATCTTTTCAACCTATCTTGAAAAATATCTTCTCTAAATGGGAGAATCTGTCTAATCTCTGGTGGTAAATCCATATATTTACTTCCTTGCGCCATATGAGGAAAAACTCTTTTGGCCCTATCATTAGACATTCGGCAAATGTTATTTTTAACCGTCTTTCCATTGCCCGACGCTCTCATTATTTTTTGAAATTCAGTTAAACCTCTGTTTTTAGAATACGGCATCTCTGATATTCTCCAATTGTCTGTAATATCAGGTAAATCTCCAATCGCATCTTGTACTGTTGTACAAGGTTTTAACTTCTTTGAATCTTCATCATCTTGATCATAAAAATGTGTTGGTTGTGGATACGAAAATTTAACTCCACTTTTCTTATGTGCCACAAGCATCATTCTTCTTCTAGTTTGAGGCACTCCATAATATACAGCATTTACTACCTGTACCGGTTTTTCAACTTCATAAATGCCTTCTCCATTCCCCTCATCATCTTTACCTATATTTTCTATTATCTCTACTGCTGTATTAAAGATTGCACCTTTATACTTTGTAATAAAATTAGGAACATTCTCTATTACAAAAATATCAGGTCTAAAATAATCTACATATTTCAAATATTCTAAAAACAACTGATTTCTTGGATCTTCAGATGTTGGTTTTCCTGTAACAGATCTAATTTTTGCATCGCCTATCGTTGAAAATGTAGGACAAGGTGGTCCTCCGATAATAACATCCACATGGTTTGTTCCAATAATCTCAGCAAACTTTTCTGGTGGAACTTCTCTTATATCTCCAAAAATTGTTTTGGATTTTTTATGATTTAACTGATGTGTTTTTGAAATAACTTCCTTAAGTTCTATACCGCCTATGCATTCAAATCCTGCCATCTCTAACCCTTTTGAGAATCCTCCTGCACCACAGAACAAATCAATAAATTTATATGCCATTTTTATTCACTTACTTTCTCTTTATTCTCAATAATATCTAGGAACTTCCCTAATGTTGTTGCAAACGCTTCTGCCATAAGTGGAGGTACTGCATTTCCCACCTGCTTATATTGATCTGTTCTTGAACCTTCAAAAACAAAATCATCTGGAAAAGATTGAATACGTGCAGCTTCTCTAACAGTAAATGTTCTAGCCTGGTTTGAATCTGGATGAATAAATAAATTACCATCTTTGTATAAATGTGCAACAACTGTTCTTCCTGGTTTTCCACTCTCCTGAACTGTATATCTGTTTCCAAAATGCTTTGGATCATGATGTATCAAATCTGGACGAACAGTTTGCAAATCTTTCAATTGCCAATTTCCATGTTCGCTCAATATTCTATATCTTTCTCTATCTTCATCATTATGCTTTCTTGCAACATGATTATATACCAAACCACTTTGATTGGTTATCCTACTAAGATAGGCATTTATTCTACGATTATGTTTCGCTTTTTGTATTTCTTCTCCTTCACCAGCTTGTAATTCTGGCAAATCTAGAATAGCGTCTCCTACAGTTACATATTGAGGCAAATACTTTCCATCATCACTATGTGTTTTTTCTATAGACTTATAAATGTCCTCTGTATCGATATAATCTATATCTTTCCTTACCCCAATTAAAATTACACGTTCTCGTATCTGTGGAACTCCATAATCAGCAGCATTCAGCAAAATTGTTTTGGGATCAGAGACTATCTTATATGTTTTACTCATTTCACGCACGATAATATCAAATATTTTCACACCTTGCGGATGTGCGGACAGTATCCCCTTAACATTCTCAAAAATGAACATTTTAGGTTTAATATGATTTAAAATCTGCAGATAATTTTCAAACAAATAGTTTCTAGGATCATTATTCATTGAATCTGGTGATACAGCACGTCCCACCGTTGAAAAAGCCTGACAAGGTGGACCACCAATGATGATATCTACGGGCTCATGCACTCTTTTGTCTATTTCCTCAATAATACCTTCTGATGTAATATCCGCACATAAGACTGCGTCCTCTATTTCTTGATTGGAATAATAATAATATTCCATTCTTCTTTTCAGAGTTTGACAGGCTGTTTTATCAATTTCCAAATGAAGAAGAGCTTTATATCCCTTACGATAGAACCCTTCACTTAATCCACCACAGCCAGCAAACAAATCTATAAATGTATAATTTCTATTCATTGTTTATTTCCTCTCTAAAACTTAATATGTCTCCAATATCACAGTTTAAGTAATCACATATACGTTCTAAAACGTCTAATGCAACAATCTCATTCTTACCTAGTTTTGCAAGAGTACTACTACTAATTCCTGCTTTCTCACATAAATCAGTTCTTTTTAAATTTTTATCAAGCATTACATGCCATAGCTTATTATATGAAATCATTTTTATTCCTCTTAACTTGCAACAATAACCCACTGTAGATAGTTTAGCACCAACCACTTGACCAGTCAAACAAAATATTCGACTGGTCAAACATTTTTGACTATTATACTTCTCTAATACAAAAAAGGCCCATCTCAAGGATGAGCCAAAATATTTATAGATTATTCTACTATTCAATTATAGCTACTAATTTGCCATAATACTCACTTGTCATTCTTTCATTTGGTTCTCCAAAATAAAATCCAACAACTGCAATTGAATTATTCCTATCTTCCATTATAAAAGAAATATCTGCTTCTGAAGAATACACAGTATAGATTTTTGAATCATTATTCTCTTTAATAATCTCGATTTCATCATCTTCTAAAATTACATTTAATTTAGATCCTGTATCCCACATTACCAATACAGAACCAATAGCGTCCACACCTCTTATTGTCCCTTCCATTCCAATAGGAGGCGCTTGTTCATCATCCATCTTTACTAATCGAACTCGCATTCCTTTAACATATGTTTCCTTAATTCTTTTAATATCTTCCTTCATTTTGCAACTTCCAATGCATAATCTTTTCATTCAAATTATGTCGTGCTTGAAGATATTTGTAAGCAGGAAAAATAAAAAACTACCCTCATACAAGAGTAGTTCCTTATATTTTAGTAATTTGTGACCTATATCAATCCAAAGTGCTTAAAAGCCTCTATAATGGCTTCTTCCTTCTCCTGTCGACAAGTAGGCACCCTACTTTCTCCAGAGCCGATATTATAGTTCTTACGCTTCTCCATACCTACCTTATCTTTAATCTGTCCAATATAAAGATTGGTTACATTGAAGCCATATTTCTCTTTAATCCACTTCTTGATATTTCCATATATCGGCTTTTCATCAGGCTCAAATTTGCCCTGATCTAATGAAATTCCTTCTAAATCAACCTTTATGGATACCATCTCATCATCGTTTGCGCATTCCCTAACGAGTAGACAACACGTCTCAACATGTTTCGTAAATGGAAACATGTCGCAAGGCTGGCACTCGACAGCCTGATACCCATGTCTTGTGAGATATTTTAAATCTCTCGCAAGTGTCTCCGGGTTGCATGACACGTAGACCACTTTTTTCGGTGCAAGTTTTACTACTGAAGATAAAAATGCCTCATCGCTTCCCGCTCTCGGTGGATCCATGAAAACAACATCCACTTTTTCGTTCTGCTCTGCCAGCTCTACCATAAATTTTCCGGCATCTGCATTGTAGAACTGTTCATTTTTGATATTGTTCCGTTTTGCATTGATGACCGCATCCTTCACAGCATCACGGTTTAACTCCACGCCGATCACTTCTTTTGCCTTGGACGCAGCGATCAGACCGATCGTTCCGGTTCCACAATATGCATCGATCACTCTCTCTTTTCCGGTCAGTCCCGCATATGTGATCGCTTTGTTATAAATGATCTCTGTCTGTACCGGATTCACCTGATAAAATGATTTTGGCGAAATACGGAAGGTACAGCCGCAGAGTGTGTCCTCAATATAGCCTTTTCCGTAAATAACGGTTTCCTTTTCTCCGAGAACCATGCTGGTCTGTTTATCATTTATGTTAACCACAACTGTAGTTATTTCTGGATGAAGTTTCCGCAATGCTTTCACAAAATTGTTTTTGGATGGAAGAATCGGAGAACCGAGCACCAGCACTACCATCACCTCGCCGCTGTGAAAACCACGGCGCACGAGAACGTGCCGGAGCAGACCGTATCCGGTGTCCTCATCATAAGTTTTTATTTTAAACGAATGTAAAAGTCCTCTGATATCACGGATGATAGCGCTTGAAAGCTCATCCTCGATTTCACAGGAATCAATGTTGATGACCTCATGGGTTCCGGCCTTGTATACACCGGAAATCACGCCGCCCGGTGCCGCCTTTGCATGTCCGTTTCCTGCGGTACGTCTGCCTCCGTTTGCATGTTTTCCCCTGCGCTCCACATCAAACACTGCGTGTACTTTATTTCTGTAATGATACGGATTTTCCATTCCGATGATCGGCAGGACTTTACAGTAATCCCCAATGTTTTTGCGCACATAGGTCTGTTTTTCCTGCAGCTGTTGTTCGTAGGACATTCCCTGATAATCACAGCCGCCACATTTTTTTGCATACGGACAGACTGCTGCCGGTTTCTTTTTTTGTTTCTCTGATTTCCATGCGTATTTTTTCTGCAATGCTCCCGCATTATCTATGATTTTTTTCTTTCCTTTTGTCTGCATGACTGCTCCTTTTATTTTGGCTTGTTACTTTTCATCTCTATGTGTTTATGCTATCATAGGAACCCGTAAGAATCAAAATATTTTTAGTGAGGTTATGAATATGAATTTTATTAAGAAAAACTGGAAAGGTGTGCTGTTATGCCTGATAATCGCGATTCCAAGCTGGATTTTAGGAAAAATTTTCCCAATTGTAGGTGGTCCTGTCTTTGCGATCCTCCTAGGAATGGTCATTACATTATTGGTCAGCGATAAATCTGCTCTACGGAGCGGCATCACATTTGTATCCAAAAAGATCCTGCAATATGCTGTTATTTTACTTGGTTTTGGAATGAATCTCTCTGTCATCCTGCAGACAGGAAAACAATCGCTTCCAATCATTCTTGCAACGATCACAACATCCCTTGTTGTTGCCTGGGTATTACATAAAATCCTTCATGTTCCCGGAAAAATCTCCACACTCATCGGTGTAGGTTCCTCGATCTGCGGAGGCTCCGCAATTGCAGCTACTGCTCCTGTCATTGACGCTGATGACGAGGAAGTTGCACAATCAATTTCTGTCATTTTCTTTTTCAATATGCTTGCCGCTTTATTTTTTCCTATGCTTGGCACCGTTCTTGGTTTTTCCCAGACAAGCGGAGAAGCTTTCGGTATTTTTGCCGGAACTGCTGTGAATGACACCTCTTCCGTTACCGCTGCTGCCTCCACCTGGGATTCCATGTACAACCTTGGTTCGGCGACTTTGGATAAAGCTGTCACCGTAAAACTTACAAGAACACTGGCAATTATTCCAATCACGCTTGTCCTTGCTTTTCTTCGAACCAGAAGGGAACAAACGGATCATAATAAAGTGGATTTTAAAAAGATTTTTCCAATGTTCATTCTCTATTTTATCATTGCATCCATTATTACAACAATAGCAGTGAACTTCGGTGTTCCAGCAGCTGTTTTCAATCCGCTAAAAACTTTGAGCAAGTTTTTCATCGTTCTTGCCATGAGTGCAATTGGTCTGAATACCAATATTGTGAAATTAGTGAAAACAGGAGCCAAACCTTTGCTTCTTGGATTCAGCTGCTGGATTGGTATTACCTGTATGAGTTTGCTGATGCAACACGTATTAGGTCTGTGGTAAAATTACGGATCATTTTGATAGGAGGAAGCGGTTTTCGCTCCTTCTATTTTTGTATTCTGGCAAATAGAAGCGCTATCGCCATCAGAAAGCATCCCACAAACACAAAGCACCACTGGATTCCGATTTTCGTCAAAAATGCTGAGGCTGACAGCGTCAGAATCTCCACCAGATTCACGCCCATATTAATCACAGACAGCGTTGCCGCGCGCTGGCTGCCACACTCAGTCTCGTCCACAAACTGATTTTCCAGATCCATCAGCAGATATTCCGGGAGGTTTAAAAGCAACGGCAATATGAGCATTAGAAGCAGTACGGCTGCCCTGAATTTTACCACTCCAAAAAGAAGAAATGCCACCCCTGCTGCGGCAGCTGTAACTGCGGGCAGTTTTTCCCTGCCGGACTTTCCGTTTTTTCCGTCAGACAATTTTCCTAAAATGGGTTCTGCCAGCATCTGTACGGCTGAATAGCTCAAAATGATCAATGACATCCATTCTACCGGCAAACCGCAGTTTTCAAGTTTTACCACATAAAAGAAGTTGATCAGAAGCCATGCGATACTGAAAATCGCCAGCGAAATCACAAACAGAACTGCTTTTTTGTTTTTAAATATCGCTAAAATCTGCCGTATCGAATCCTTTTCCTGCTTTTTCTGCATAGTATCACCGCTATTCTCCTGCTGTCTGATGTCTGCCTGAAGCCGCATTTCTTTTCTATCTGCAATTATGGTTTTACTGCTTTCACTTCTCAGGAAGAACGAGCATACAACCGCTATAATATCCATGACTACAGTTATAATCAGTAAACCTTCCATACCACTTATTTTATAAATCCCGGCATACGCGACCGTACTGATGATAAAACCTGCTGTTCCGAAATTTCCTGCGTGTGCCGTTTTTGCAAGATATCCGTTTTCTCCATACAGAGCGTACAAATACGCGCTTCCCGTCCCGGAGGTAAAGCACGCCGCAATTCCCTCTACAACTGCCTCCACGACAAACAGTACAAGCGACCGGCTCACAAAGGCTGCGAGCAATAAACTTCTCGCACCAAGCAATAGCACCTGCGCCAAAATCAGTGATTTCCGGTATCCAATTTTATCTGTTATAAATCCTGTTGGAATTTCCCCAAGAAAAATCACGCCTGACAATAATGCCTGAAGGAGGAAAAATATGTGTTCCGACACACCAGCCTGCGTTCTTACCAGCAACGCAACCGGCGCAAAAAAGACAAGTCCATTCAAAAAACAGACTCCATCATAACTATCAACTTTTAATTTTTTCATGAGATATCTCCTTTTTTTCTAATTCGTAATCAGTTGACCGATCTTCTTTTTTGTAACCCAAAAAAAGATTACATCTGTCTGTAACCTGATTTAAAAACTGTGCCATCTTTGATTTCTGCCAGTTTTTCCATCATTGAATTAGAAAAATATCAATGTCTCATGTATCTGATAACCTCCGGAGTCTTACTTTTAAAATATACTGTTATTTAAAAACTGTATCAGTGAGAAATGTTCACTGACGTAATTTATACTAACATAACGTATTTCAAATTACAAGTTTCAGTGCCCCTCTCACTTATATACCACCTCTGGAGCTATAATAACAACTCTGCCATAACCAGACACATCAGGAAACAATTGTTTCTTTTCCAGATCCATTCCAAATAAAGGCTTTCGACCGTGCTCTTCTCACACTGCTTTAATATTTTTTCATCACTTTGCAGTGTTTTCAAATTCTCCTTCCAACCGGAAAAATCGGACCATTTTCCCGGAATCAAGTCTGTAAACCAGCTTAGATTTCGTTTGTATTCGTAATGAAGGATCTGACCGTCTAATCCATATCTGCTGATAAATTCTGCCGCAGTCCTGTTAATCGCTTTCGACTTGTCTGTATAGAGCAGACTGATTTTGTCATAGCAGATTTCCTGTTGATTATTTTCTGATGAGCCTGTCTGCTGGTTTCCGTTGCTTCCAGTTTGTGTTCCGGAAGCTGTCTCATCGTTTGCAGCACTCTGACATAGCATTATATTTTGTGGTTCATTTACGATACCGCGCACAGTAAGCTCTCTTCCGTTGTATAGGATCTGCTGTCCTTCCACCTCTGTTCCACCAAACAACTGCTCCGCTAAGGATGCACCTAGGATGCAGCCCTCTGTGTCGCTTTCCGGCAGATTTTTTCCCCACGGAAGGACGGAGTGGGAATCTCCACAGAGTAACAAAATATCCGCGTTGCTGCTCCGTTCATTTATCGTAGCACGAACTGTCTGATTTTTCTGCTCTGTCCACGCTGTGAATGTCTCTGCGGATGCCGTATCCTGCCGGATTGACGCTATTTCGCTCTGGGTAAACTTGTCTTCCCCAGACTGGATTGTGATGATATTGGAAAAATCCTCTGTTTTATTATGATAAACGCATGCAAATACCAAAAATACAGCTCCAAATAATCCAAAAGCCAGACTTGCGATCCTTTTTCTGTAACTTATTTTTTTCATTGTTCTGTCCTTACTCCGTCATCCGCACAACATCCCCGTTTCCAACCGTCCGATCAGAATCTGTGATGATCTGGCAGTCCGCACTCAGTGAGTTTCCGCTTACCGCTGCATAACTGCTGTTTTTATCTAAAATCTGCACTTCCGCCTTCCTCGCGATATACTGCTCTCCGAGCACTGTATTTTCCGTCTCTAAGAGTAACACATACGCTTTGTTATTTTCCTGCCAAACGGCTGTAACCGGCACAAGGTAATCATAGCTTTCCGATTTTCTTGTGGCAGTCATCTGTGCGCTCTCACCCGGCAAGAAATCATCCCCCTGCATAGCAATTGACACTTTTATGCTGCTTCCGTCTTTCGATGTTTCCAGGGAAACAATGCTGCAATCAGACGTTTCCTTACCGACACCGGTAATCGTTGCATTATCTCCCACTGAGAGATATTCCCTGTTTTTGCTGTCCGTTGTCGCAGTAAAAAAAAGTCCACTCTGCTCATCGCTCATGACAACTGCCGCCGTGTCTGTTGTTTTCTGCCCGGTTTCCACACATACTTTTGTAATAATCCCGGAGGATGGTGCAGTTATCTCTCCGTTCTGCTGCTTTAGGGTTTTCAGCTTTTCTAACTGTTTCTGGAACTGCTCTAAAGAAATGGCGTTGATTTCCTGCGTGTGATCGATGTCTGCAGACAGACCTGCATCTTCTACCGCGCGCTCTGCGGCTTTCTTTGCATCCTCTGCAGTACTTGTATTGGATTCCAGCTGTTCCTGCTTCTCCTCTAATGCGACGCTGGCAGAGTCAAGTGCCGCCTGCTTTTCAGTAACTTTTGCCTGAATTGTGTCGTATGTGTTCTGCTTTTCCTGCACAGCTTCTTCTAACTGCTGGAGCTTCTGTGTTATGGTTGAATTTGTATCTTTCTTTTCTGCTTCGCCTGTCTGATCTGCGGTATCTTTACTTTGCTCTGCTGCAGCTGCATCCTTCACATTTTGCAGTTCCTCTTTGACTGCATTCAGCTCCTTCTCCGCCTGTGCAAGTGCATCCTTCGCACTGTTTAATTCCTTCTCTGCCTGACTTTTCGCATCCGCCGCTTTCTGCAATGCCTCATTTGCCTTCCCATCGGAAACTGTATTCTTCGCTATCGTTTCCTCATAATCTTCCTGCGCACGCTTTAACTCCAGCTGCTGCTTTGCGTCTGCCTGCGCTTTATTTTTCTTCAGGGAATCATTTTCAAGCTGAAGCTTTTTGATCTGGTTCTGCAGCTCATAAATCTGATCTTCCAGACTGTCCATATCAAGTGCAAAAAGAGTTTCTCCTTCCCCGATGCTTTCTCCCGTATGCACATTGACCTGTGCAACCAGAATTCCTTCCTCTATGACAATCGCTTTCTCGCCGCCTGCCTCCACGGTTCCCAATGCCATAACCGTGTGCTCGATCTTTCCGGGTGACGGAGCTGATGCCGTTACCTGTGGGACAGTGATGGATGCCGCCACCCGCGATGCAATCGTGAAAACCAGCATGACCGCAAGTAAACCAGCCAGCCCTTTTAACCAGAAAATTCCCGATTTTCCGGTTACTGCTATTTCATTTTCCGAATTTTTGTTTTTTCTTATATTTTTCATATTCTCAATTACACTCTGCTTCTGCACTATTCCTTCGCTCCCGCCATCGCAATTCCCTGCTCCAGATAGTCCTGTCCTGCCAGAAAAACAAACATCGCGGGCAGGATCGTCACCAGTGATGCACAGAGTGAAAATCCTGCGTTCTGGCTCGTGATCTCCGGCAGAAAAAGTGACAACGGCCAGAGACTTTTTGTTTTCAAAAACGTCATCGGCTGCTCTAACATGCTAAAACAGTCCAAAAACGAAAATACCAGTGCCGACAGGATGCCCGGACTTCCAAGCGGTATGCCGATCCGCAAAAAAATCTGGAATTCTCCCGCCCCGTCCATACGTGCCGCCTCCATGACATTTTCCGGTATTCCACGGAAAAAGCGGTACATAATAAAGACGGAAAACGTTGCAAAAATTCCGGGCAAAACGACTGCCTGCGGTCTGTCCAGCATTCCCAGACGGTTTAACACCAGATACTGCGACAACATCGTGACCTGAAACGGCATCATCATCACGAGAATGAACAGCCGGTAAACTGTTTTTCTTCCGCGGAAAGAATACCGCGCCAGCCCCCACGCTGCCGGCATGCCAAAAAGCATCTGCCCTGCCAGAATTGCCCCCGTGTAAAAAATCGAGTTCCAGAACATCTGAAAATATTCTGGTGAATCGAAAAGAAGCTCCACAACATTCTGCAACGTCGGGTATTGTGGCAGAAGATGCCAAATAGCAAGCCCATCTCCCTTTCCGAGTGCAGGTGCGATGCACGTATAGATTTCATGGTTTCCCATAAAAGTGCCGACAAGCAGAAAGAGAACCGGAGCAAGACACAAGCCTGCCGCCAGAATCAGTATTCCTGTTATTATTATTCTCTTCATGAGATTCTTCTTTCTGTATTTATATTGTACATCTTCCTTTTTATCTGCTGTCTCCTGTTCATTATCCTTCTCTCTCCCAGCTTCGCTCAAGTAACAGCACAAACACCGCAATTACAAACGCGAGCATCACAGATGCCGCCGCCATCTTATCCACCGAGAGCGTCTGGAACCAGTTGTTGAACACATGCTGCAACAGATAAATATTTTCCTGCGGATAGCTGCCTGCTGCCATGTAAACCTCCCGGAACGCTTTAAATGAATTTAAAACCGACAAAATGACAACGGTAAATGCCACCGGGCGGAGATTCGGAAGTGTGATATAGAAAAACTTTTTCCATTTTCCGGCTCCGTCCACCTCTGCCGCCTCATAAATCCCCTGTGGGATTGCGGAAAGCCCCGCCATCCAGAGCACAATATCGTATCCTAAATATTTCCAGACATAGCTGAATACGAGGATTCCAAATGCGGCATCGGTGTTCATCCAGTCTACCTCCTGCACCGACAAAACGTTTAAAATCTGCCCGATTCCGCTCATTCCTGACAGCGCATGGATTGCACTGTTCACAAATCCGTGGCTGTCAAAAAGAATCTTCCACAGTACGACCACACTTGCCGCCGGGATTGCCATCGGAAGCAGATACATACTTTTAAGTGCCGCTGCACTGCCCCGGTAAAACTGTTCCATCGTCACATCCCGGTGTTTTTTCTTTTTCTCTGCCAGAATCAAAACCTGCTGCAACAGCAGTGCCAGTATCAATGATAACAGCAGCAGACATGGAATACAGGTGACCACAAAACGCAGTGTATTTTTCGCTGCAAGATCAAAAGCATCATTTTTTATCACCTGCACGTAGTTACTGATCCCGACAAAACTGCCATCCACGGTCTGGAAAAAAGAGCGCCGCACCACATCTGCAAATGGGATCAGTCCAAACACCGATACTCCCAGAAATTCGGGCAACAGAAAATACCAGCCGGGATTTCGCTTTTTTCTGATTTTATGTCTTTTCATCCTCATGCCTTTCTCATAGCCTGCTGCAATCTCCCATCCTCTTCCTTTTTTACTGTTGCTCTGCAAGATACAGATTCACTTTCTTCGTGATCTCATTTACCGTTTCTTCGAGGTTTTTCTCCCCTTTTACATAGCTTGTTCCCTGTTCGATCACAAGATTCTGGATCGTACGGTCTGTGAGTGCTGACTGCTCCACTGCTTCCAGCTGCGCTAAAATTGCGTCTGCTTCCTCCTGTGTCATGGAGCGGTATTCAATCGTATAGATTTTGTCGCTTCCATCCCTGTTAAATGCCATGCTTGTTTCCGTCCGTCCCATCAATGCATTGATCTGATCTTTTAAAGCTGCCTCATTCACCGGAATTCCGTTGCTGGAAGCCCCTGCCTCTTTTCCGAGCAGTGTTTTCACAAACGCTTTCCCTGCATCCTCATTGCCTCCAGATACCACACCTGCCTGTAAAAATGGGACATAAGAAGAAGTTCCACCATTCGACAACACCCCATAAACCGCTCCGTCCGTCGTACCGGCGCTCAACATCAACTGGAAATCCTCGACATCTGCAATGGTTCCAAATTCCACTTTACATGTCTCTGCAAATAAATCCATGCTGTCTAATGTTCCATAACGGTATCCATCGCACATTCCGCTCTCAAAAAAATTGCCATAGGATTCAATATCGCTGTGATCATCCACATCATAAATACGTTTCACCTGTGTCAAATAATCGGAAACTTTCGTTTCATCCAGACTTCCGTCCTCTTTTACCCAGTTTTTGGAATCTACATTGTAAAAATCAAGCAGTAACTCTTCCGCCATCTTCTGCTGTACCACATAAGTCGTACTTTTGTCCTTTGCCAGGGTTTCGATGCGGTCTGCAAGTGCCTGCATGGACTTTCCTGCATCTACCGTCTGCTGATCTGACGTGATAAATGATACTAAGAAACGTGTCGGAATCGCATATATCTTTCCATCCTTTGTGCTGTCTTTCACAATGGAATCCACAAGTCCATCCGAAGCCTTTACCTCATCCACAACATCACTGATATCTGTTAAAATTCCTTTTTTCACATAGCTGTCCACCGGCATTCCATCTAAGATAAGCACATCCGGTCCATTTCCTGCCAGGATATCCGTGCTCAACGTCTTCAATGCGTCCTCTAACGTCACTCCATTATCATCCGTCATGCCAATTTCAAGGTTTACATAAATATCTGCATACTCCTGACGGAAAATATTGACTGCCTGACGCAGCGTATCGGAATCCTGCAATGCATAAATATTGAGTTCCTGATTCAGGTTGGCAGACGCGTCTGCATCGTAGGTGTAGCTGTAGAGCGCACCCTCCATTCCGTTATTTCCTGCCACAAAAAGATGCGTCTCATCCTGCATATACACTCCGTAAAAAATCGCACCGCTGTTGCTCAATGCAGTCTGCTCGCCCTGTACCAGCTCTTCCACAACTGCTCCACCTGTTGTATAGTGGAAAATTCCTTTATAATCTGCAAAAATAATACTGTTATCATTCTCCGCTTTTGCAAACGTCACCGGAAGTCCGGTATCGGAATTTCGATAAACGAGGTTATCATCTGAACAGATCTGCTCAGTCAATGCGGTCAGCTCGTCTGTCTCTTTTCCGGTTGCCGTGTCATAGCAGAGCACCTTGTCACTTGTGACGATATAGCAATTCGTTCCAACCACATCAAAATAAGGAATATAGGTATCCTCATCGATTTCAAATGTCACTGTTTTGCTTCCATCTGTACAGTCAATTCCATACAAACCTCCCTCTGTATCGCGCACGATCAGCTGTTTATTACTGTCAAATGCTGCAACTGATACAAAGGCATCTTCTGCTGGCATTTCAATGGAAAATGTATGTGTGCTTCCGTCCGCGTCCACAATTGTAGCCGGGCATAATCCGTTTTCTGTGTAATCAAGAAACGCAACTGTTCCATCCTTTGCGACTGCGACATTACTGTAAGAGATATCTTCAAGCGGTGTTGTCTCCCAGCTTCCGCCTCCATCACTGCTTTTTGCCACATAGATGCCATAATCTGCATCCTGCCCTACAATTTCAAGTGTTCCATCTGACAGTGCTTTGAACTGTAAAATGCTATTGATCTCTTCCGGAAGTGCTACTTTTGATTCAATAAATCTTCCTTTGCCGCCTCCTGCGCTGCCATCAGCATTCGTGCCACTGCTTTCTGTTCCATCTACGCCTCCGGCTGTATTTTTTCCGCATCCAGTGAGCATTCCTGCTATCAATGTCATCAGAAGAACTAAAACCATTGTGACAACTAGCATGCTTAGTTTTTGCCTGTTTTTTATCTTTGCATTTTTCATTTTGTTTTCATGACCTTTCTTTTTATTTTTCTTTTATAATTGCAGCTCCACAATCATCGCCAGAACAAGCAGCTGTTCCTCTGCTTTGGCATTCTACATGTAGTATTTTTCGTTTCTGGTTTTATCTTACAGAAGAAATCTTAGAAAAATCTTTAAATTTGGCTTTAATTGTTGTCTTTAATTTTATTTTTTGCATTGTATGTACGCTTTGCGTGTGTTATAATACATAAAATTATACGCAATGCGTGTATTTTGTGTATGATTGTTACTTCCTCCACAGGTGCATGCTACGCTGAAATTGCAAATATTTTTGGATCAAAAACAAAAGTCATATTATATCAGGAGGTTTTTATGGATAGCAGAGAATATTTAATTGAATTGAGAACAAGTACCGGCATGACACGCAGAGAATTCTGCGAATATTTCGAAATTCCTTACCGGACACTCCAGGACTGGGAACTTGGAAACCGCAAAATGCCGGATTATCTGTTACGATTAATGGCTTATAAAGCTAAGATGGAAAAACTTGCAGAGGAAAAAAATTGATATCTTGACAATATGTTGTTTACAACATACTATAATATTAACGGAAAGAGGAATACTATTGTACGAAATCATTTTTTATGATACGGCGGATGGTAAATGTCCTGTTCAGGATTTTTTAGACTCTCTGGAACCTAAATTCCTTGCAAAAACATTACGGACAATTGATTTATTAGAAACAAATGGTCCATTATTAAGAGAACCTTATTCTAAACCTCTTGAAAATGGAATATTTGAACTTCGTACCAAACATGGTTCTGATATTAACAGAGTATTTTATTTTTTTATTATAGGTCAAAAAATCATTCTGACAAATGGGATTATAAAAAAGACAGCCAAAACTCCTAAATCCGCTATTGACCTCGCCAAAAAATATAAAACTGATTATGAATGGAGGCATCGTAATGAGCAGTTATAAAGATTACAAAAAGAAAGTCCTGCAAAATCCTGAAATCAAATCAGAATATGACGCTTTGCAACCGGAATATGATATTATTCAGGCAATGATTGATGCCCGATTACAACAAAACCTCACTCAAAAAGATTTATCTGCCAGAACCGGCATTACGCAGGCTGATATCAGCCGCATCGAAAATGGTACACGAAATCCAAGCTTAAGTATGGTCAAAAAACTTGCACGCGGACTTGGTATGCAATTAAAACTTGAATTTATACAGACTCCTGCTAAGTAATAATTTATCTGTTACATTTCAAAATAATCTACAATTTAAAGATTTTTCTAAGATTTCTATGCTATACTCATCCTTATAAATCTCAGGAGACATTATTATGCGTATTTTATTGATCGAAGATGATCTGAATTTTTGTGAAACCCTGCGTTTTCAGTTGGAGCAGGAAGCTTATGAGGTGGATGTATGCCACGATGGAAGAGACGGTCTTGACCTCTTCTTACAGGACGCGCACGACATTGTCCTGCTCGACCGCATGCTCCCGACTATGAATGGTCTGCTCGTGCTGCAAAAAGCTAGACAGGCCGGAATTTCCACGCCTGTCATACTGATCACCGCCCTCGGCGAACTTTACGACCGGATTGAAGGGCTGGATGCCGGTGCGGATGATTATATTGTAAAACCATTCGCCTTTGAAGAACTGACTGCCCGCATCCGCTCTCTCGGCAGACGCAGCGGCAAATGGGAAGATGACAATTTACTTACCATCTGCGACATCAGTTATGACTGCAACGCAAGACTGCTAAGTGGATCTACTGGCTCCATCCGGCTCTCCGGCCGTGAGGGCAGATTGCTTGAAGTTCTTCTGCGAAGTTTTGAGCTCGTCATCCGCCGTGAAGTACTTCTTAGCCGTGTCTGGGGCGTGGATGCAGAAGTGGAGGATTGTAACCTTGACACTTACATCCATTACCTGCGCAAGCGGCTCTCCTACGTTGGAAGCACGCTTGCCTTAAAAACCATCCGCGGTGTCGGATATACGCTGGCTTCCTCCTGATCCTTGATTTTCCATATAAGATCATGAAGCTTCTGTATAGCTGCCGTTACTTTTCAATTATTTTATCCTTATTGCAATTTACAGATACCTTTTTTCACTATCTGCTTTATGTACATTATCAGGAGGTTTCTCATGTTTCCACACTTCACCTTTTCCGGCACAACCTATCAGGCTTTGCATCGCAAACTCACCTTATTTTGTACCTGCGTCACACAGATCATTCTCCTTGCCTTAAGTGCTCTGTGTGTTTTTGTTGCAAAAAAAAATATAAAGCAGGGAAACGAAACCGCTTTTCTCACAGAGACAAGTTCTGTCATTTCCCATTTGCAGGAGCAGAATGTCATCTCACACCAGTGGTTAAACCAGTTACAGGAAAACAGTTCTATCCAGATTTATCTTTATGAGAATGGGACTCCACTCTTTTATGACCAGTATCATCAGACAACTGCAGACGAGCAATTATGTGAAAATGCACTTCTCGCCGCAGAAGAGCTTACCGGGAACCCTCCTTTTTTCACGAAAAATAAAAGGCTTTCCTCGCATACGGAATATCAGTTCAGCTCCGGCGATAACATTCCCTACATTGCATCCGTCGGCAGTATCCCAAAAGGTGACAGCTACTTAAACTTTCTGATCCTACGCTCGCTCGCCGAACAGTCTCACCAGATGCTGTCGTTAAGAATTATCGTGATCATTGCAAATATTGCCGCATTTTTACTGCTGTTTCTCTTTTTCCACTTCTTCATCCGAAAAATGTTAGAACCAGTCGAAACTGCACAGAAAAAGCAGACACAATTCATCGCCTCCGCCTCCCACGAGCTACGCACCCCATTAGCGGTTGTCCGCTCCGGCTTGGAATCCGTTGAAAAATGTTCAAATGAAGAGGAACGAAACCACTTTCTCCATCTGATGTCCGAGGAGACCGTCCACATGAAACGTCTGATCGACGATATGCTGCTGCTCGCAAATTCGGATGCTGACACGCTCACCATCAAACCGGAAGCCTGTCAGCCGGATTTGCTGCTCTTAGACACTTATGAAAAGTTTGAACCACTGGCAAAGAAAAACGGGCTTCACCTTATCCTCACTCTGCCGGAAGAAATTCTCCCGGACTGCTTCTGTGATATCCACCGCACAGAACAGATTTTTTCCATTATCGTGGATAATGCACTCTGTTACACACCATCCGGTGGAAAAGTGACACTCTCCTGCCATGCTGAAAATGAAATGCTTTGTTTTCTATTCGAAGATACCGGATGTGGAATTTCAGAGGAAAAGAAATCCCATATTTTCGAACGATTTTACCGCGCCGACGATGCCCATACCGACAGAGAACACTTTGGACTCGGACTCTGCATTGCAAAGGAACTTACCGAAAAGCAAAATGGGAACATCCAGGTTGTGGATGCTCCCATTTCCGGCAGCTGCTTTATGGTACAATTGCCATGTGCACTATAATTTTTATGTGATTTCTACGCTCTCCTGTCAGGTTATATTTTTCCTGTTATTCCACATTTTTCAGTGCCTGATCCATCGGAATACGCTTGATCCTTCTGAAATCCAATACCATGACAAGCAGATATCCGATCAGGATAAACAGGAACATTTTCACATAGCCCATCGTGCTTATGCGGAAAGCGTACCATCCACTGTAGGAAAAGAGCATGATCCTCCAGACAGCCTTCATGATGACGACACCTAAAATCACGCTGACAACATCGATCACCACAAGAACGATGGTCGTGGACAACAGATATAAACTTGCAATCTCCCGGTTCTCATAGCCCAGGATTTTTGTCATGGAAATTGCATTTTCGTTCTTCTCGATGATCAGCTTCGTGAGCAGGTAAATCAATACTGCGGATAACAGGATGCACAGATACTGGAAGTAGGTCATATAAGAGCCCATGGAATGATCGAGCTGGTCACACATTTTCGTAATGTCGTGTTCTGTGATGACGGTTGCGATCTCATCCTCATCAATATCTGTGATCTCTGAATCCGAGAGATAGCCTGTGAATGCATCACTGTCCATGTCAAAGATTTCACAATACTGCTCATTGGACAGAAATACTGCCAGCGCCTGACTGTGATCATAGATTCCTGCAACCTCAAACTCATACTGTTTGTTCTCATATTTTTCGTCAAGAACCACTGTGTCGCCCACGCTCAGGCTGTATTTATCTGCATAGGAAGCAGAAATATATGCCTCGTTTCCTTTCAGGGCAGACTGGTCACTGATTTTCACATACCGGCTGTCATCCTCGATTCCGTAGACAGAAATCTCCTCATCTAACGTATCACTCTTATGCTGCAGAGATGTCATATTGAATTTCTCTGCATCTTTATTGTTCGTTGTGATAATGTCTCCATCCTCATTCTCATAAGACTTTAACACATACTGGTAGTTCGTGAACATCATATCTGAAACATTGGACTTGTAATAGTCGAGCGTCTCCGGCATACCGACCGCCATTGCAAGCATAATGCTGATAAACAAGATACCCACAAATAAAATCAGGTAATTCGTCACGTTCTGGAACATGATACGCAGGCGGAAACGGCTTAAAAAGCTCCATTTTGGCAGGCGCATTGCTTTTTTACGCTTTGTTTTTTTCAGATCATGACGCAAAAACTGTAATGGTGTATGCCTCATCATTTTTATAATGACGACAAGATTGACCGCAAGCATTAAAACAACCGGAATGATTGTTGTCTTGAAAAAGGCATCCGGGTTCCAGACTGTCTGATAAGTTGGAAGACTGTAGCTGTTATAGTACATGCCGACAACTACATTTTTAAATACGGTATAGCCGAGGATATTTCCAACGCACGCTGCGAGAAGTGTCACGATCACCGGCATGGAAATATAATGTCTGACCAGTTCACCTCTCGTATAACCAGAAGCTCTCAGTGTTCCGATCGTAGAAGCCTCCTTCACGATCGTGTTGCTGATGGTCACTGCAAAAATAAATGCAATGATCACGATCAAAATATCCAGTAAAACACCACCCATAGCTTTGTCTGAACCCATATCATCCGTTGCAAAATTAATAGCCGGATTTGCATAGCGCGGCATATAGTCCTCTAACTCTATGTCAGCACACACAACCTGTGTGAGCAGTGCTTTCATGAAATCATCGGATTTTGCTTTCTGCTCCACTTCATCTGCAGGAGTATCCACATAATTCCATGTGTAAGCATAATGAACAGTTTTATGTAAACTATCAAATCCTTCCTGTGTGACCATAGCCACATCGAATTTGATCGCATCAAACATTATATCCGTTGACTTCTCATGCAGTGTCGCATAATTGACATAGGCGATCAGTCCGACAACTTTGAACCTCTGCCCGCTGACAGAAATCTCATCTCCCACTTTGACGCCGACATTGTCTGCATGCATACGGTCAATTGCGATCTCATCCGCTTTTTCCGGAAATGCTCCGTCAAGCAGGCAGGCAAGATCCACGTTATCATTTTTTGCATAGACACGGATGTTTCCTTCTGCCTCGCCGTCGTTGTTGTAATCTTCCTCCTCATTTCGGAAGAAGTTCTCATAAACCTGTACCGGAACTTCTGTAAAATCAGGATCGTTTAACTCATATTTTTCTTCTGCATCAGCATATTTATCATCGATTTCCTTTACGATTTCATCCCACGCCTTGTCGTAGGCTTCCGGGTAAGCCTTCTCATCAAGCTTTTCGTCCAGCTCTTTTTTCGCTTTGTCAAGATAATACTTTTTGACGTCCGCCTTTGTTCCTGTCTCAATGGCGGTGAGCAGCGTCTCATCTGCCTTTTTGTCCAGCTCAAAATGTCCATCCTCTAACTTATATTTTGTCACACCCTCATTTGCTGCAATAAGCATACTCTCATTTGCAACATACATACCGGAAACAAAGCCGATCGTGAGGATCAGGAATAATGCCACCACAAGATATTTTTTCCAGTCACCGAGCAATTCACGCGGAATACGTCTGATGAGTGGATTTTTAATTTTTTTCTTTTTCATAACTGCCACACTCCTTACCACTCAAGATCTGCTGCTGAAATCTTGTGCTCGTTCCTCTCGTTGTGGCGCACGGCTCCATCACGAAGTTTTATAACATGATCTGCCATGTTTCTGATCGCTTCGTTGTGTGTTACCATGATGATCGTATTTCCATATTTTTTGTTTACATCTTCAATCAGTTTTAAAATTTCTTTGGAGGTGTTATAATCCAAAGCGCCGGTCGGTTCATCGCAGAGCAGGATATCCGGGTTTTTCACGATCGCACGACCGATGGAAACACGCTGCTGCTGACCACCGGACAACTGATTCGGCAGCTTGTATCTGTGCTCGTAAAGTCCCAGCGTGTGAAGCAGCTCGTCAATGTCCAGCGCATTGTCGGAAAGATACGCTCCGACTTCAATGTTTTCCTTCACGTTCAGATTGGCGATCAGATTGTACATCTGAAATACATAGCCGAGATGTTTTCTGCGGTATTGGGTTAGTTTCTTCTCACTCATATCTTCGAGCTTATCACCGTTGATCAAGATGTAACCGCAATCGGCACTGTCGATTCCTCCGATAATATTTAATAAAGTTGATTTTCCCGAACCGGACGGTCCAAGCAGAACACAGAATTCTCCTTTTGCCACGGAAAAGTTCATTCCGCGCAATACTTCCTGACGTGTTTCTCCACTTCCAAAACCTTTTTTCAGGTCAACGATCTCCAAAAATTTTTTCTCTTCCTCTGACATAGTCTCCCCTTTTTCAAAAAACATATTTGGCAACAGCCATTTTTGACATTTAGGTTAGTTGTAACTAATCTCAGGAAAATTATAGCACATGATATTGGGGATACAAGGAAGAGATATTGTTGTTGAGAAATTTTGTCAGTTAAATTAACTATTTGATTACATGTTGACCTTTGATACTATTCGATATAATATATGTATATACAGTTAATACTATATAACAAAGACCGTCGCATGAAGTGCGTGTAGATATCGATTATGAAACTAAGCTTCATGATCAACAATATCTTTTTTAAAGGAGTGAACATTTATGAGCGATCAGGTTGCCATCAAAACATGGGGAAATAGTCAGGGAATACGTATTCCAAAGAATATTCTTGAAAAACTTGGACTCCATGTCTCAGATACTTTACAAATTGAAGTAATTGATGATTCGATTGTTTTGAAAAAAGCATTTAAACACAAAACATTTGAGGAACGCGTTGCTGAATACAATGGGGAAATTTCAATTTGTGATTATGATTGGGGAGAACCTGTCGGAAAGGAAATTTTATGATGAATTTTTCGCAGGGAGATATTATCAAAATTTCTAATTTAAAAGATGCAATGCTTGTTGTAAGTAAAAATGAATTTATTAAAAAAACAGGTGTTTTTCACGTCTGCCCACTTTTAGAGAATTATGCAGAAGGTCCTCTTCACATAAAAGTACGCGGTGTCAAAGACACCTCAGGAACTGCTATATGTGAGCAATTGAAGCTAATTGACCCTTCCGCCAGAAGCTGCAAACGTATCGACCGCGTCCCTTATCATATGATTATGAATGTTTCAGACGCAATACAGGGTATTTTTGAATATGACTAATAAAATTATCCCAAACCCAAAAGTGAGCCGGCGGCAAAGACGATACCCGTCCTGTCTCCGGCTCTTTTTATGTAACTACTTCGTTTTCCCCTCTCCCTCGAAATACTCCTTCACCAGCTTCACAACCACACCTGATAATAAGAATACTGCAATCAGGTTCGGGATTACCATAAGTCCGTTGAATGTCTCTGCGATGTTCCACATCAGTCCGAGGTTCATGGTCGCACCAACGATCGCCACCAACGCGTATAAAATCATGAACGGCTTATTTGCCCGCGTTCCAAATAAAAATTCAATACATCTTGTTCCGTAAAGTCCCCAGCCAATGATCGTGGAGAATGCAAAACAGCACATTGCAACCGCAGTAAAAATAGATACCCAGCCACCATATACGGAGGTGAATCCGCTGATGGTAAGCTCTGCACCTGCTGCCTCGCCATATCCAACCGGAACTCCGCTGCATAAAATGACCAGTGCGGTCAGTGTACAGATCACGATCGTGTCCACAAACACTTCGAAAATACCGAAAAATCCCTGTTTTACCGGTTTTCTCGTATCGGCACAGGCATGTGCGATCGAACCGGTTCCAAGTCCTGCCTCATTGGAAAAAATACCTCTGGAAACACCCTTTTTCATACTCATGAAAAAGCTTCCCACTGCTCCGCCTGTCACGGCTGCCGAGTTAAATGCACCCTCAAAAATAGAACCGAATACCGTTGGAATGGATCTGAAATTGATCAGTACAACACCAATCGCCAATAAAATATAAATGATCGCCATAAATGGCACCAGTTTCTCTGTCACCTGTCCAATTCTTTTAATTCCACCAATCAAAATTAATGCGATCAGTGCGGCTAAAACTATTCCGATGACCAGATTTAAGGTCGGTGCGGATTCCTCGGAGAGCAGGTTAAAATTATAAAGTGCTGAGTCGATCGCCGTAGTGATCGTGTTGACCTGCGTTGCATTTCCGGTTCCGAATACGGTCAGAACTCCGAAAGCAGAAAACAGGTACGCAAGCCAAAGCCAGTGTTTTTTCAAACCGTTTTTGATGTAATACATCGGTCCGCCGACCAACTCTCCGTTGGCATTTGTCTCGCGGAAATGTACGGCAAGTGTCACCTCGGAAAACTTGGTGCACATGCCAAGGATTGCGGATATCCACATCCAGAAAACTGCACCCGGTCCGCCGATTGCGATCGCGCCTGCCACACCTGCCACATTTCCGGTTCCAACTGTCGCCGCGAGTGCGGTACAGACCGCCTGAAACGGAGTCAGTGCTCCATCCGATGCCTCTCTCTTTTTCAGCATACGTCCGATGGTCACTTTCATCGCATACGGAAATTTGCGGATCTGCAAAAACCGGGTTCGGACACTCAAAAACAGGCCGACACCGATAATGCAGATCATTGCGGGCACACCCCAGATAAAGTTATTTACTACATTGTTGATTTGTTCTATCGTCTGTAACATTTTCTTTGCATTCCTCTCCATCTCATAGCACATACACATTACTCTGTCATAGTGTAAGTGCACTGCACGAATTATAACATATTGTTTCCGAGTATGCAAAAAAATTGAGTAAAAACCGCTTATTTTATGGTCTTTACTCAATTTCTACAACGACTTATACATTTTTCATAATTTTCACCAGACGGCTCGTGCCAAGCCGGTCTGCGCCAAGCTCAATAAATTTTTCTGCATCCGCAAAAGAAGAGATTCCTCCGGCTGCCTTTACTTTCACGTTTGTGCCAACGTATTGTCTCATCAGTTCCACATCCGAAAAAGTTGCTCCTGCGGTGGAAAATCCGGTGGAGGTCTTAATGAACTCTGCGCCTGCACTCGTCACGATCTCACACATCTTGATCTTCTCCTCATCTGTCAGAAGGCATGTCTCAATGATCACTTTTAAGGTTTTTCCGCTGCATGCCTCATGGATTTTTCGGATTTCCTGCTCGATGTCATCATACCGTTTGTCTTTCAAAAACCCGATATTAATGACCATATCGATCTCGTCAGCTCCGTTTGCGACCGCATCCCTTGTCTCGAAAATTTTGGTCGCCGTTGTGTGGTATCCGTTTGGAAATCCGATCACTGTACAGATCGGCAGTTTCCCATCGACATACTCTGCCGCCTGTTTCACATAACAAGCCGGGATACAGGCAGAAGCGCATCCATATTTTATTCCATCGTCTAAAATCTGCCGGATTTCTTCCCATGTTGCAGTCTGTGAAAGCAGTGTGTGATCTACTCTGCTTAAAATATCTTTTTTATCCATGTTTTTCCTTTCTCCTGCCGGCTGCCCAGGCATCGTATAGCTTACTCATCATGCAAAGATGTATTTCTTGATTTTCTGCTTTATTTTGCTTTCCCAATATGCCAGCACATCAGTATTTTCCACTCTTCTCTCACTTCAGTATTTCACGTTCTTATGTCACTTCAACTCTGCAAGCAATGACGTACCAATCGTGCCTTCCGGCATCTGCACACCAAAATTATCTGCAATCGTTGCCCCGATCACTGCAAATGTATCCTGATCTTCAAGCTTTCCTGATCCCTTCATGGAAGGCGAATATGCAACAAACATCACCTGTTCCCTGGTGTGGTCTGTTCCCTTATAGGTTGGATCATTTCCGTGATCTGCCGTGATGATAAGAAGATCATCTTCCCGAAGTACCTTAAGAAGTTCGCCGAGTTTCACGTCAAAGCGTTCCAGTTCTTCTGCGTATCCTTTTACGTTTCTTCTATGTCCCCAAAGTGCATCAAAATCTACCAGATTCACAAAGCAAAGTCCGGTAAAATCGCGCTCTGCAATCTCGATCGTCTGCTCCATTCCATGAACCGAGCTTTTGGACTTATTGGATTCCGTGATTCCTTCCCCGTCAAAAATATCCCGGATTTTTCCGACAGAGATCACATCATATCCGGCATCTTTTAACGCATTTAATACGGTTCTTCCATATGGCTTTAAGGCATAATCATGACGGTTGCTGGTGCGGACAAACTCACCTTTTTTCTTTCCAACATAAGGTCTTGCAATGACACGCCCCACTTTCCATTCATCTTTCATGGTAATCTCTCTGGCGATCTCACAGCATCGGTAAAGTTCCTTTAGCCCAAACGTTTCCTCGTTTCCACAGATCTGAAGAACCGAATCCGCAGATGTATACACGATCATGTGTCCGGTTGCAATCTCTTCCTCGCCCAGTTCCTCTAAGATTTCGGTTCCACTCGCACTCTTGTTTCCAATCACTTTGTGACCGGTACGTTTTTCCAGTTCATCGATCAGTTCCTTTGGAAAACCGTGCTCGGTAAACGTCAAAAATGGCTTGGTAATATGAAGTCCCATCATTTCCCAGTGTCCGGTCATGGTATCTTTTCCGTTGCTCGCCTCAGAGAGCCTTGTAAAATATCCCATTGGTTTTTCCACCGGTGCGATATTCTTCAGCTCTTTTAAATTGGCAATTCCAAGTTTCTGCATATTCAGAATTGAAAGATTGCCCACCGTCTCCGCAATATGTCCTAACGTGTCGGCTCCCGCATCGCCGAAACGTTCTGCATCTTTTGCTCCACCGATTCCACAGGAATCAACTACAATCATAAAAATTCTACGGTACTTTTTTGCTTCCATGATTCTCACACCCCATTTTCTGTTCTCCATTGAAATCTGCTTTTCAGGTAAAACTTTTCCCGCTCACGCATTATTTTTCACGGTCTGCCCTGATCAGTCTGCGGATCGCCTCCACGCCGACCATCACTGCTGCCTCCGTGTCATGAACGATCGGATTATCCATGCCGAGGGCATTGCGCTCCTGATTTCCCATGACCAGAAAATCAGAACCACAGCGGACTTTCAGATGCGCAGCCACAATAAACAATGCCGCTGATTCCATCTCAGACGCCTTGCAGCCCAGACGTTTCCATGCCTCCCACTTATTCAAAAGTTCATAGCTTACGGGCATGCGCTCCGGCTCATGCTGTCCGTAAAATGCATCTTTGCACTGGACTACTCCGGTATGATAAGTAAACCCCAGTTCCTTTGCTGCCGCAACAAGTGCATTTGCCACCTCAAGATCTGCCACTGCCGGATACTCGATCGGTGCATATTCCCTGCTGGTTCCTTCCATGCGGACTGCTCCGGTAGCGATCACAATATCACCGCCCTTGACATCCAGATCTATTCCGCCACATGTTCCAACACGCACAAATGTATCTGCACCGCACTGCACCAGTTCCTCCATCGCAATTGATGCGGACGGGCCGCCAATCCCGGTGGATGTCACACTGACCTTCTCACCTTCCAGATAGCCTGTGTAGGTGACAAACTCCCTGCTGTCTGCCACAAGTTTTGCATCCTCAAAATGTTTTGCGATCTTCTCACACCGCTTCGGATCTCCCGGCAGGATCACATAACGCCCCACATCCCCCGGTCTGATCTGTAAATGATACTGTAACCCAGCTTCTCCTGAATAGTTCTGCATACCCCCACACCTTTCTTTTTATCTGTCGTTTTCCATTCTCCAGCTGATACATCTCTGAAGATATTCCACATATTCCGGATTTTTGCACATGCCTTTTCCCGGAGTATCCGAAATCTTGGCAACATCCATTCCATTACACTTGGTTGTCTTCATGACAATATTCAACGCCGGAACATCCGTGTCATTTGAAATATAAGTTCCGATTCCAAATGCAATTTTTACTCTTCCTGCAAAATAAGATGCGATCTTATCTGCCCGCTCAAAATCGAGACTGTCGCTAAATAACAGTGTTTTCGTTTTTGGATCGATTCCAAGGCTCTCGTAATGGCGGATCATTTTCTCTCCCCACTCAAACGGATCGCCGCTGTCATGACGCACACCGGAAAACAGTGTTGCGTAAGTCAGCTGGAAATCTCTTAAGAAGCAGTCTGTTGTAATAGCATCGGTCAATGCCGTTCCATTTAAAATACCGTATTCTTTTACCCACCAATCCAGCGCATACCAGTTTGAATATGCCGGATTGTGCTTATGATTTCCCTGTCCGACACACATGATCCATTCATGCGCCATCGTTCCTACCGGAGTGATGCCATATTTTTTTGCAAGGAAAACATTGGATGTTCCTACAAACGTAGAGCCAGGATATTTATTCTCGTTTAATTTTTTCACTGCCAGTTCCTGTGCCCCGGCAGAGAGTCTTCTTCTGAGTCCAAATTCGCTGAACAGTCCAAGGTTATAGGTACTGTTTTTCAATAAAGTAATTTTTTCATCCAGCTTTTTCTCAAAACTTGCAAGCAGATCGTCATAATGATATGCCATGCGGAAATAAACTTCATTTACAATGGCAAGTGTCGGAATCTCATACAAGGAAGTGTTCAGCCATGTTCCGAATGTTTCGATCGTCAGTCCACATTCTGCGTCCTCCGTAATCTCATAATCTTCATATCGAGGCTGCCACAGTCTTAAGAAATCCACATAGCTTCCCTTCATCCATTTGATCTTATGCAGATATTCCAACTCCTCTTCTGTGAAACGCAGTCCACAGTATGCCTTGATCTGCTCCTTGATCTCCTCCACCATCTCATGGGTAAAGTGAACGTCGGTGTTTCTGCATTTAAAAGACCAGGTTGTCTTATAATCTGAAAACTGATGGTAAATACACTGTCCCATCGAAAACTTGTACATGTCTGTCTCTAATAAACTTGTGATAATTGGTTCTAATAACATCTTTTTCTCCTCTATTTTCCGTAACGATCACTTCTATGCATCAACCAGACCTGCCTGTTACTTTTCTTTTCACGGACTGCTTTGCGCACGTCTTTTTACTATATTATAACTCTGTGACGGTTTTGACAACAATTTTGTGGAAGAACGGGGCTTGTGGTATGAAATACGCTTTTTGCTATAAAGAAAAGAGACTCCGTTTTTTGAAGTCTCTTCCTGCGTAATCGATCTGTTTTATTTTACTCTACATCATTTCATTTATTTTATTGTATTTGATCATCCAATATTCTTCTGCAAGTTTCATATATCGGACAACATCACATCCGGTCACAATTGGCTCCTGTCCTTCTTCTACTAACTTCCTGATGTATTTCTTATCATCAATCAGATACATATATTTACAGTAACCATTCACATCATTCAGTTTGTCCAGAAATGTAAGCAGCACATTTTTTAATTTCTGCGTATTTTCTTCTGCCGTTACAGTTTTACTCTTTCTGCCATGTGTATTAGAAAAAATGATGTGTTCCATGCTTTTATTCTCATAGAAATCATTTATGCGATATATGAATTTATCACCCCTGTCCAGCTTTTGTCCATTCTCCTCATTCATAAGACGGTTCGTTCCTTTAAAATTATTTAAAGCACCTGTCACCGGCATGAATGACAAATTATATATCGAATAATTCAGCGCATTACAATCCTCCAATTCCTGTAAATATCTCAGATAATTGTGTTCTGCAAAATCACGTTCCAACAGCCCCGCAAAATATTCAAACTTCTGATTTCTTTTATAGCGTTTATTCTTTCCAAAGTTAAACACTACATCACCGGATATCTTACATTCTCCGTTCTCCACATATCCCTGCTTTGCAGCCTTTGAAAAATCAACTTCTTTCCAAAACCCTCTTTGTAAAAAATAAGGGATATATAGTTTTTCCCATGCATATGGACATCTGTCTGCTTCGCTTTTCCCCCATTTGGTCTCCGTGATGATATTCTCCTCGTTTTTCAAAAGTAACTTTAAGTCATATCCTGCTTCACACATCGTTTTATCCTCCATATGTTTTCGTAACAATAAAAGGAAATGGAACTGATTCGTGTATCTAGTCCATTTCCTTATCTGTCCATACGCTTCTTTATTCACTTGCTCCATTCGGGAAAGAAGAAATATACTGGTCAAAATCATCTGATGAGCAAATGTTCATAAGATTTCCATCAGCATTAAATACAGCTGTTAATCCTGTATTGCCATCACAATTAAGTGGAATAGCATATGCTGAAGTATAATCACCCATAACATATTCAGTTGTTTCAACTAAATCTGTACCATGTACTGCTTCGCAAGATGCTAAGAAAGGTAAAACTCTAACTGCTTCAAGCATAATTGAAGTATTCGTATCTCCACTACTTGTACCATATACATTTACAATTTCATCTTCATTAGAAATCTGAGTAGATAATTCATTAAAATCAGAATATCCATCACCGTATTTAATTCCATTATTTACATAATCAAAATAATATTTTGATAATACACAATAATATCCACCAACAGTCTGAATTTCATTACCATCAGCGGTTGTAAGTCCTAAATTTCCTAATTCTGCATCATCCAATGTTTCTACATCTGCCTGAAGAAGATCTTCTGCATATTTATGCTGAGATAATAAATCATTATAAGCATCAATCAATGTATAGACTTTTGTCATACCCTCTTCTAATCGGTTATCTTCTCCCTCTGTGTTTTCTTCTGTCGCAGCAACCGCCTCTGTCTCTGCAACAGACTCTGTACCTGCTGCTTCACTTGTCTGTTCTGTTTCCACTGATGCTTCTGCCGCTGGTTTGTCGGTAGTTGTATCCTCTGTCTTTCCACATGCAGACAAAGAACTCATCAACATGGTTGCCACTGCCAGCACTGTCACGATCTTTTTCATATAATTCTTTCTTTTCATCTTTTTTGCCTCTTTCTCTTATTATTTGTCCATCATTTGTTGGACATTTTCAGTTATTTTACATCATATGTTGTAAGATGTCAATAAATATAAGCATGAGATATAGGGGACAGAATGGCATATTATCCACGTTTAAGAGATTTACGAGAAGATAAAGATTTATCAATAAGAGAATTAGCCGAGAAGCTTCATATACAACGTACCACCTATCATAATTATGAAACCGGAAAACGTGAGTTGCCTTTCGATTTAGCAATCAAAATAGCTGAATTTTATAATGTTTCTTTAGACTATATCGCAGGATTCACTGACACCATTTCTCCTATAAGGTACTAACCATTTTCTTACTTTCCCCCTGACCTTTACATTTTCCCTCTTATTTGCAAATAAAAAAGAGACTCCCTTTTTCAGAAGCCTCTCCTTACTTAATGCTTTATTATTTTTGTAACTGCTGGGTGATAAGTGTTCTTTCCTTCCCCTTAATTCCAAGTGCGTCAAGTGCCTGGTCTAATGTCCATTTCATGTTGTTCATGAGATTTTGAACTGATGTTATATTTGCCATTAATGCTCTTTCATCACCATATCTCTCTACAATCTCACTCATTTCTTCACGCCCTCCTTCTTTCTCTTTAAAATGTTTCACACTTTCTGCCAGCTCCGTGTAGTGCATGCACTCCGGATTTTTCTCCCAAAAATCCTGCATCAACTGACCAATCTCATCATTCCCTTTATAATTTCCATTCACGTAAATGATATGTGAGCCGTCACGAAACTGTTCATTCGTTTCGCCTACATATCGTTCTACATGATACAAATGTAAACCCTTTCGGAACTTGTCATGCTTATAAATAAATATCACATAGGAATCCTTCAGTTCCCTAAATGCCTGTCCCTCCTTGAGCATTCTCGAATCAACCATACTGCTGTGATAACGTGCGCGTCTGACATGTGCTCCTTCTGAATTCCCCTGAACTTCAATGTCGATCTCCTCACCATTTTCATCCATTGCATCCACATCCAACGTAATATTACGCCCGCCAACCTGATGGTTTTTCATTTCATTCTGCCCTGTCTAAATAGTAGCACAGTATCCCAGCAGAAACAAATAAAATTCCTATAAAACTTTCATAATTTCTTTTTCATGATCTTTGGTAAATTCACTTAATTCATAGGAGCGGATTCTCTGATTGACTAATATAGGAAGCACAAATCCATATTTTACCAGAACCGCCAGTCTGTTAATGATTGTCTTATTTGTAACCGACAATTCTCTACTGACTTCAATCGGAGTAAACTCTCCCCGATAGTTCTTAATCAAAAACTGTAACAGTTCTTTTTCCTTCCCTTTCAGAAATGACAGACTTCCTGCAATATCTTCCTCTTCGGATGCCAACTGTAAATCACAGATTTTTCCAGAATAAAGTTTTACCATCCGCAGAAAATAATGAATCCAGATCTCGGGATGTGGTGGATTCTCTCTTCCGGAATAATACAACGCAGGGAGTCCCATCTGAATGGATTCATAATATTCATCAATATCGTATGCAAAATACTCTTCCAACGATCCGATTCCATTAAATCCGTAGCCGTTCAAATCCATAATATAACCGGATAACAGTCTTGCAGTTCTGCCATTGCCATCTTCAAACGGATGTATTGTCACTAATTGATAATGTACAACTGCTGCTATAATCAGAGGGTGATCATCCGTTGTATTTACATACTCCACCAACTCATCCAGTAATCCGGGAATATCGCAATATTCCGGTGGAATATAATCAGGATTTCCTGTTTTAGAATCATATACAGCAAACAATACTCCCGGCGGCATAGGTCCCCTGAGTCCAATTTTCTCCTTAGAGGCACCTTTTTCCACCAATTTTTGTACATCTAAAATAAGCTTTTTAGAAAATTTTTCTTTTATGCTTACCTTTTTTTCCATTAAATTTTCACTATTTTTACACTATTTTTCATTATTTTCAAGTGTTATTGCAAATTCTAACGAATCCATAGCTTTTGCCTATAGCAGAAATTAAATCTTCAAGGAATAGTCCTATAGCCCAATCTCTAATCTTTTACGATATTCTCTTGGCGTTATCTTGTACCTCTCTTTAAAAACCCGGTTAAATGTCCTTTGACTTTCAAAACCACATTCAAGACATATGTTTGTTATCGTATCCTGCGTATTTTCCAATGCACCAACTGCATAATTTAATCGCACGCCATTTAAATATTTGCTAAAGTTACAATGAAAAGTTTTAGCAAACATTCTCGACAACACGTATTTACTTATCCCCAGATCGAATGCCATCTTTTCAAGACTGATTTCATCTCTAAAATTTTTTGCTATATACTCCACAGAATTGTAAATCAAATCATTACTTCCTAATGATTTTTTATCGATCATCGGTATTTCAGTGAATACATATGCAAGAATTATTTGTGCATATGCCTGTGCCAATATCGGAGTACACTCTGGATTTTGCATCAAAAATTTTATTGCATGAACCACATCCGGATGTACATTTTCTTTTTTTAACACCGGATTTTGGGGACTGTATATTTGTAATTCTTTCAAAAACCCTGAAAAAACTGCCGGATCTATATAAAGGAAAATAGCTTTATTTTCTTTTTCGTCAAAAACCTGATAATGGTGTATTACATTCGGAAACACTATCGCAAAATCACCTTCGTCCATGTTATACAGCTCCATTCCGACTCCAAGTGCAATATTTCCATTTGTGACATACACAACCTCTATTGCTTCATGTAAATGGGGTGGCATATGTACTGTTTTTTTCCACTCTGCTGATATTCCCTTATCTTTGTTTTCGTATACTAACAGCATTTAGAGCCACCCTCTTTTTCTTAGATCTGCTTTCCGATACCGTTCTACACTTCAATTGCGACTAACAGATGGTGAATGAATATTTGATATCCTCTTCTGCACTGACATGATATTCGTCTGCCACATCAGTTCCCCAGCTGTCGATACCTCCGACTCCTCTGACTGCTCCGTATACACATAAAACCGTTCTTCTTGCTGGTGGTAATTCCTCATGATGCAGAGCATTTTCAATTTCAGATGCTGTATAAGGAAGGCATGAAAAAGCAAATTCCCGATCCATCTTCTCAATGCGGAGTGTCTGTGGCGAATGATCTGTTCTACTATTGTCAAGACTTGTATGTCTGCTAATTTCGAGCCACTCTGTATCCATTCTCATTCCACATTCCTGTGGGACAAGGTAAGGTGTTAAGCTCAGATCTGTGACTTCGTAAATGCCTTTTTCGGCACCTGCTTTTCTATCCGGATATGTCTCACCAGATAAACCCTTATAGATATATTTATCTGCAAGTGTCGGCATGATAAAACGCATTCCAAACACCGGAAGCTCAGGCAGTCCTTTTACTCCATTATAATGTACATCCACACGGATTTTTCCGGATGCATCAACCCTATATGTCACAAGTACCGTTGTTGACGGATTAGATATCGTCTCATAAGTATATTTTACTATGATCTCATCAGCAAAAATATCCCCACCAAAGCTGTTATTGTCCGGTGCATATGGTTTCTGCTCCTCTCCATCCATAATGACCTGTATTCCCTTGCAGTCAATGAACATATCTGCTGAAAGCCAGCTTCCGCTTTTAATATGGAACTTGCTTCCTCTGTCGTTGTCTGTCAGTGCTCTCCAGAAAACAGGTTTGGGACAACGGTACAGCCACTCATATCCGTTTTTCACGATAGATTCGAGTCCGCCTTGTGCATAAGAAAAAATATAATCAAATCCTTCACCATGTACACCAAGTGTATAGTCACCATAGACCACTCTTAATTTATCTGTATAAGCCATAGTAATACCTCACTTCCTGCATTGCCGGTTTCTCTTTCCTGTCAGCAAATACGATTCCATTTGCCGAGAATTCATAGTCTGCCGGTTTATCATCAAAGTCACCACCATAACGTAAAACTTCTTTTCCTGTCACCTGATCTTTTACAAGAATTGCCTGATCGATAAAATCCCATATAAATCCACCATGATACATGTCATATTTATCAATCAGCTTCATATAAGCTCCCAGACCTCCCATGGAATTTCCCATATCATGCATGAATTCGCATAAAATATACGGTTTCTTTGGACTGTTATTTAAGTATTCCTCTACATCCTCCGGCTTTGCATACATTCTGGTCTCCAAATCAGAAATCGTATCCTCATATGCCCTGTTGTAATAAGCACTTTCATAATGAACTAATCTTCCATCTTTCTTTTCAGAAAAATAAACGTTCATTGCTTCAATGTCATCACCTGCATAAGATTCATTTCCCAATGACCAGAATAGAATGGATGTATGGTTTTTAAATGTTTCAAAATTATTTCTTGCACGATCAAGTACCGCCTCTTTCCACTGTGGAAGAGATCCCGGCACATTGCAGGATGGTTCGATCGCTCCTAATTTCTGGAAGGAACCATGACTTTCCAGATTTGTTTCTGCCATCACATAAATTCCTGCATTGTCGCACATATAATACCATGGTATCTGATCCGGATAGTGACTGGTACGCACAGAATTAATATTATTTCTGAGCATACATGCGATATCTGCTCTCATATCTTCCAAGCCAATGCATCTTCCTGTTTTTGGATTCCACTCATGACGGTTTACTCCTGTGATAATCAGGCGTTTTCCATTTAAATAAATGATCTTATCAATTATCTCAATTCTTCTGAAGCCAATATCATAAGGAATTACTTCTGCTAAACTTCCATCTTCCGCCTTAAGCTCTACATACGCATGATATAAATAAGGATCATGATTATCCCACAGTTCCACAGTTTCTAAATCAGCACAGATCGTACCTTCTAAATACTCATTTTCTTTCTTTAACTGTACGGATTTTTCTGCCAACAAATTTTCTTCCCTGTCTTTTAAAATAAAGCTGGCAGTTATATTCTGAGCATCCGGTGCAGATACTTTCATGCTGACAGTTACGCTTCCACCCACATTATCCTGATTCAGCACAGGTTTGAACCATACATCATCCATATGTACATCCGGTATCGCTTTCAGAGTAACATTTCTAAAGATTCCAAAAAAGCGGAAAAAGTCCTGATCCTCTAAAAATGCTGCTGTGCTCATCTTATGAACCTGAACTGCCAGCACATTTCCCTTTTCTTTTATATAAGGTGTCAGGTCAAACTCAGAAGGCGTAAAACTATCTTCTGCATAGCCTACAAACTGACCATTCAGCCACAGATACATCGCTTCTTCTACACCTTCAAAACAAATATGGATTCTTTTTCCACACATACTCTTATCCAGGTCAAAGTATTTGATATAAGAACCTACCGGATTGTACTCTGCTTCTGAAAACATTCCTTGTTCTGCTCCGGTCACCTCCATGCTGTAAGCTCCTCTATGGTACTCTTTTCCTTCCCACGGATACATGGTGTTGATATAACGGATTTTATCATATCCAGCCAGTTCAATATGTCCCGGAACCATAATTTTATCGAATCCTGATGCATCAAATGTTTCCTCATAAAAATTAACCGGTCTGCTCTTTACATTTTTACTATAAGAAAACTCCCACTGTCCGTTTAATGACTGAAATAATGGATTTTTCTCTTTTTTCATGTCCGAATAATCCAAATAATAACAATGATCACTGTGTGCTTCCAACTGATTCACACGAAATACTTCCGGATTATCCAACCATTTCATATCAGCATTCATATTTTTCCTTCCTTTCCAACTGTTTTCTAAGCTTTTCATTCGCATCTTCTACATTCATTTTTGACATGATAAATGTAATAACCAATGACAATACCATCGGAATCCACAAATACATAACATACAACATGTTCAGGCAGGATTCTGGCTGGATTGCTGACTCTTTCACAAATCCGCTTGCATCAAGTAACCATCCACAAAGAGCAACTCCGATTCCTCCACCGATCTTTGTTCCGAAAGAAGTACAGGAATACATTGTTCCATCAATGTGTTTATGTTTTGTAAGGTATGTATATTCTGAACAGCTTGCAACTACAGCTCCCATATCCCCCTGCCATGGTGCCATTCCAAGTGCTGCAACCGCTGTGAAAGCAAGCATAAGCGGAACACTTCCCATATAGCCGGCAAAAATCACTCCGACACGTCCTGCTGTCCCAAGAATATAGCCTGCAAGGTTCATTCTATATAAACCTTTCATCTTCTCTACCAGCATTGGTGTAATACACATTGCAATGATGACAGGAATATTGATTGCCCATGAGAATACAGAATATAAATCTTCATTTTTCAGTATGTAGATCATGTAATAAATCCCCATATTTAACATAGCTGAATAAATCTGCTGACAAATATAAGTAGCACAGATCATAAGATAATACTTATTGGAAAATAAAAGCTTTGCAGCCTCTACCAGACCATACTTTTCTTCTGTGTAATCTTTACCTGCTTTCAGTTCTTCTTCCGGAAGCTCCCTGATTGAAAATACGGAAATCGTATTTACGATCAGACCAATAACTGCATATACTACCGCAACTGTTCTCCATGCAGCCGCTCCACCGCCTGCTGCTCTTACAAACTGGACTGTAACAGACTGAATCAGTAAGCTTGTCGAAAATGCAAAGATAAAACGACATGACCCCATCTCAACACGTTCTCTGCTGTTTTTTGTACAGAAAGTAACCAATGATGCATACGCAATATTGTTCGCAGTAAAGAATACTGCATTTAACAGTGTATATGCACCAAAGAACCATGCATACTGTGCCGTTGTTCCAAGAGTGTCCGGTATTGCAAAGTTTGCTACAAGTGTTACCGCACAACCAATATACGCATAAAGCATCCAAGGTCTTGCTTTTCCAAGTTTACTTTTTGTTTTGTCGATCATCGTTCCAAAGAACATATCACTGATTCCATCAAATAGCTTTGATACCATGATCAGTGTTCCGATAATACCGGGATTCAAACCTACCGTATTTGTCAAATAAAGCATTACGAATGATGAGAGGAACGCATATACTACATTTCCTGCCAGATCCCCCGAACCATAACCAACCTTGTTATACCATTTCAGGTATTTTTTTTCTTCCATGTGAAACTTCTCCTTTCAATGTACCCTCATTTTTTTCCACAACTTTGTTATATCTATGATATAACAAGATACATTAAAAGAGCCATGTCACAAATCGCATAAAATATGCACAAAATGATATTATTATATGAAAATCACAATAACCTAGTGCGTTATATCACCAAAAGCATGCACAAAATAGTATTATTTATGGTATACTAATTAGCAATACAGATAGTTTTCATCTATCATTGTACTTGCATTAGCAGTAATATTTTTAATGGGGGATTAAAATGTATACAAATAATGCCTATCTGAATAATTCTACTGTTGACCGAAAAGACAAATCAAAACCCTTGGTGATAACCATGTGCGGTACCTATAAATTATATACAAAACCAAAACTTCCTACATGGCGTCCCCGGGGCAGGCTTGACTTTCAGCTATTATACATTGCTGCTGGAAAAGCACATTTTCATTTTGGCAGCGATACGGAAGAAACCATTGTTCCGGCTGGCCATATGGTATTGTATCGACCTAAAGAGCCTCAAAAATATGAATATTACGCCAACGACCAGACAGAAGTTTTCTGGGTTCACTTTACCGGTAACAATGTTACTAATTTACTACGTTCTTATGGATTAACCAATGATAAAAAAGTTTTTTATTGTGGTTTTGATTCCGAATATAAAACTCTTTTTCAATCAATGATAAAAGAATTACAGATGTGTCAGGATGGATACCCTGAAATGCTGGAAATGTATTTACGCCAGATTTTTATAAAACTACAACGCCATTTTCATTCTTCTATAACTATCACAAGCTCTCGTACTGCTGCTGAAATAGACCGTGCTGTTTCCTACTTTAGTGAACACTATAATGAGCAGATGAATATTGATGATTATGCCAAACAGAATTTTGTCAGCACAAGCTGGTTGATCCGCAATTTCAGATTATATACTGGAATTACACCAAAACAATTTATTATGAAAAAAAGAATATATAATGCAGAAATGCTTCTGCAAAATCAGCATTATAGCATTAATGAGATTGCTCGTATTGTAGGCTATGACAATCCTTTGTACTTCAGCCGTATTTTTCAAAAAACGAAAGGTATCTCCCCTTCTGAGTATAGAAAAAATGCATAAACCAAAAAGCAGAGATGTACTATTCTCTGCTTTTTGCAACTTTTGTCTATTTATTTTTTCATTTTGGCACGAAATACGCTCTTTCTCATTTTATAATGGCATCGTAAACAGAAAGGAGATGAACTTCCATGAGAAACAAATTCCACAACTATATTGAAAATGTACTCAGCTTTTATGCAACCTTCTTCACAAAGGGATATTACCGTTTTTAAGTACCATTCTATACATAACGATTGCAATGCCACAAAGCTTATTTATTTCTTGAATTGTTCTATTTCTTCTTTTTTTGATTTGATATACTTTTTTGCGTATTTTTCACTTCTTTTGCCAACAACTGAACGTTATCATAAGCCAAACCAAATTTAAATAACTTTTTACCTTGCTTGTCATAGAAAGTAGTGACCTTATCCCAACTACTACTTACATTTCCATCTCCGTAGTCTGTGTAAAACTCTTCAATTTTTTCATTGGAGAATACAATGTCTGACAAGTTGTATGCTCTCTTTGTTAAAAGAAATGAATACACAACCTTCCTCTTAAAATAGTTTTGTGTGTTTTAATGTATTATATTACATTTTTTCATATGTATCGATGTGTATTTTTACATTATTTATCATTCTCTTTATTAGAGATTTCTTTTAACCATCACAACATCGTTGATTTTGTATTCTATTTCAAATCCATTCTTCAAGAACAGCTTATATGAAGGATTATCGGCTGCAATATCATCGTGTAATACAAAAATGCCATTCTTTTTTGCTTCCATACAAAGCAGCTGGATTCCTTCTGTCCCATATCCCTGATTTCGGTATTTTGCATGAACGATAATATCACAGATATAAATATCCCGTTACTTATCATAGTAGTAGGCAATTTCTCCAACATATACATTATCTGAATTCATGAGGTAGCGATAAAATCTTTTATTTTGAGGATTTCTAATCCAAGTATCATACCACGGCTCCCATTTTTCTTTAGGAAAAGAAATTGTACCTCCCCATTTAGCGTTATAAGACATGGTATCTTCATCTGTCATCAGCTCTTGCCTAAACCATAAGTCGTCTAAATTTGGAGTAACCAAAGTAAGCATTAAATAGTCCCCCTGTAAATATCGATTTGCTAATTTGTTTTATTATAACTCATTCACAATAACAAAGAGCAATCGAATTTTCTCGATCACTCTTTGTTCCTTGTTTCTCATGCGGTCGCTTAGTGCTCGTCTACAACCTGAAAAATAAAAAACTTCAGATAATAGCTTTCATCCGCCGCCCACAAAATCGGGTGATCCGGTGCCTGTGTGCGGAATTCCACCTGACGGAGTCTCTTATGTGTTGCCTTGGCAGCCTCTTTCACAGTCTTTGCGAGAAGATCCTGCGTCATAAAATGAGAGCACGAACAGGTGGCAAGATAACCGCCATCTTTCACTAACTTTAAGCCCTTCATGTTAATTTCACGATAACCTTTGATCGCATTTTTTGTCGCCTCGCGGGATTTTGTGAACGCCGGCGGATCCAGGATGACTACATCATATTTTTCTCCTGCCTGTGCGAGTTTTGGAAGTTCATCCAAAACATTTGCCTGACGGAAATGTACGGTGTTTTCCAGATGGTTCAATCTCGCATTCGCCTCTGCCTGGCTCACTGCATATTCGGAAATGTCAAGTCCGGTGACATCTGCAGCCCCGGCGATTCCTGCATTCAGTGCGAACGTTCCCATATGTGTAAAACAGTCTAAAACTTTCTTGCCTTTGCAGATACGCTGCATGGCAAGACGATTGTATTTCTGGTCGAGGAAAAATCCGGTTTTCTGTCCATTCGCGACATCAACCATATAATGAACGCCGTTTTCCACGATCTCCACATTCGTGTCAAACGCATCC
>OGKS01000044.1_pt1 | contig 56438 bp, 44 predicted proteins | sample 1572491 | NCBI WGS metagenome assembly OGKS01 (sample SAMEA2582153, study PRJEB24529) | metagenome | biome: Human gut stool | place: China | collected 2011
TCTTGAGTATCGGAGCCACCTTATTCTCCATTTTTGTTGCAACAGCACTGCCGCCTGCCTGAGCCAGCACGCTGCTGCTTTCAAACTCGCATGCTGGTCCAGAATACTTCCATGTGCCCTTGATTGAAGTCTCTGTTGTAGCCTTGTCGCCAACAACACTGCCTACTACTCCCTTAAGGATGTCGCCAATGCTCTGTGCTTTTACGCTTGATGTGAACAGGCACATAATTGCCATCACGAATACAATCTTAAAATTCTTCATTACCATAAAACTATATTTTTTAAAATTCTTAATTCAAAAATGCAAACGCTGCCGAGAATAATTCAAAACTCAAAACTCAAAATTCAAAATTGCCGTAGGCAACCAATTCCTAATTCCAAATTCCAAATTCCTAATTTATAATATGTATATCTCTCTGTGGGAACGGTATCTCGATATGGTGTTCGTTGAGCGTGTTGTATATAGCTTCCTTCACCTGTCCGGTCATTCCGAACTTCTCCTCCACAAGCACCCAGTAGGTGACAAACAGATTGACCGAGTTGTCGCCAAACTCGTCGAACACCACGCTTACGGGCTTCTTCAGGTCTATCACGTCGCGTCCGTCGGCACTCTTTCGGGCCTGCGCCTTGACGGCTGCAACGAGCATCTGGCGTACTTCTTCTACATTAGAGCCATAGGCTACGCCCACCGGCACCTTCACCATCTCGTACGAGTGGTTTTTGGTGATGTTCTTGAAGTTCTTGCTGAAGAGCGAGCTGTTGAGGAAGGCTATGACGCATCCGTCTGCCGTAAGCACCTGTGTGCTCTGATAGGTGATGCTGTCCACCTTGCCACGTATGCCGTCGCACTCGATGAAGTCGCCCACACGCACACGTCCTGTCATGAGCGATATACCGTAGAAGAAGTTCTCGAGCAGGTCTTTCATTGCAAAACCCACACCTGTGGCCAATCCTGCCGATATCACGGAGATGGCTGTCGAGGGTATCTTGAGCATCTTGATGGCTATGATGGCATAAAGTCCCCAGCAGCAGATGGCTATGATGTTGTTGGCGAGCGTGAAGTTTGGCTTGCCGTTGACTACTATCTTAGAGCGGTGATACTTATGATAGAGCGACTTGATGAGATAGTTGAGATAGCGGAACACGAAGAACTGCGAGCCCACCATCACCAGCTTCAGTATAGACAACTGTACCACTCCGCTCACATTGAGAAAGTCGAATTGGAATATCTTCCACACCGTGTCGGTCAGGTCGAACACGTTGGCTGCCCACCATATCGACAGCAGCACCGTGAACACACTCAGCACGGGCACCAGCGCAATGTATATGAAGTCGTAGAACCACGTCACGTTGATGTGCGCACCGTGACTTACGTTGATGACACTGAGCATCGACCCCTTGCGCGCTTTCTCAGCTTCCTTCTCCGAGTGGATGCGGTGGCTGAGCCAGCGGCGCTCGTACACGCCGAGCATGTCATAGACGCAGGTGATGGTCTGAATGCAGCTCAGCTGGAACATCCACCATATCAGCACCTGCACCGACAGCAGCACGTAGCCATACAATGCCGATGCGGTGGAGAATGTCATCATGAGCAGCGATATCCACGTATAGAATATGTCGGAACGCGGAATGTTGTCGTTGTGGCGCGTTATGACGTTCCACTGCCACAGTGTAAACACGAGCAGTATAGGGGGGAAGATGAGCGCCACAAGATTGTTCGGAATGAACACTATACGGAACGTTATGACGATGAACGACATGAGCATAACGGGCGTATAAATGCGAAATCCGCTCTTGATCTGATTGCCCGACAGGCGCACAAGCAATGAGAAGAAGATGGCACACAGCAGCCAGGCATACTCTATGAGCAGCTTCGACGCCATGAGGAAGAAGTTGTGGTACATGAACGAGCGCGCCACCATCACCGACACGGCAAAGATGAACATGGCTACGAACAGAATGAGGCACACCTTCTTCTTCATGAAGTTTTCGGTGCGGAATCGGCGCGGCACAAGCCAGCGCACGAGCACATTGCTCAGCAGGGCAGCTACGATGATGTAAAAGAGCACGAACACTGACAGACCCATCACAATCGGACCGCGCCACTGCGAGTAGACCTGGCGTTCGGTGCCGTTGACGGTCTTCACCTTCTCGGTGTTGTACTTCTCGCTCACATCCGCCTTGGCGTTATGGTACGACATAGGCATCGAGGCGAGTATCTCGAGATAGTTTTGGTCGCCATTGACAAATATGTTGTGCTGTATCTCGTTGTATCGCTGCATGGCATAGTCGTTCACCTTCTTGAGGCGTTGCGATATGCGCTGGTAGTGCTCGTTGTCCTTCTGCACCGAGGCGCGCACATTGGTGAGATTGCGGCACAGGGCTGTAGCGTAGGCAAGGCACGCCTTGCGGTCGGCCTGACCTGCCTCGTCGAGCATGAAGGGCAGCTGTCGCTGCTTGCCGTTCTTGTCGAGCACGAATTTCGGAGCCTTTGCCTTGCCGTTCTTGATGTCCTGCTGCATCTTGAGCGACGGTGGAATGTTGCTCAGCGTCTCCATAAGATACTGATAGCGTGCTATCTCGGCATCCATACGCTTCATGATGCGGTCGTAGGGCATGCGTCGCTTGCTGAACTCGCGATACAGTTCGGTGGCTTCATGGCATGCGTATGTCATGTCGAACGTGAAGTCCTGCTTCTGCGAGTAGAGCATCAGCGCAATCTGGTCGCTGCGCTGCATGAGCGAAATCATCTGCTTGTGCTGCTGTTGGTTGTACACGGCATAGCGCGCCATGTTCTGTCGTTGTTCGTTGAACGATGTCTCCAACTCGGCACGCAGCACTGAGAGTGTCGACTTCAGATTTTTCTCCTTCAGCACAGCACCGGTGTTTATTGTCACGCATAGCATGATGATAAGACACAGCACGCGCCTTATAGTTTTTGTTGTCATATAATAATTGCTTGTTTTTCTTACCTTTTACGTTGTAGGGAATGTTGCTCGAACATGCAAATTTATAGTATTTTTCTCAAAAAAAAGACCTGCTTGCCATATTTTTAGCCGTGTAGTCAGTCAACGACGGTTTAAAATATGCCAGCAGGCCTTTTTGTTCAATTAATATTTATGTCGTATGTCTATGTGTGTTGAGGCTTACTCGCCAACAACCACAGCTTCGTCCTCATTCAGGGTTTGCTGTTCCTTGCCCTTTAGGCTTTCATAGCTGTCAGCCTCCTTCACCTTCAGTCCGGCAAGAAGAGCCTTGACGTGGTTGCCGTTGGCATCGATAGTAGTCTCGGGCATGAAAAGCACACGCGAACCAATTATATCCGAAGTGCTGAACTCCTTGGCGCTGGTGGCACCCTTTGAGCGTAGAGCCACCTTAAACGAACCAATGCCGTCAATCTTCACCTTGTTGCCACGCTGCAACTCCTGACGTATCACCTCCGAAAGTTCGGTCAGCACGGCCACGATATCCGACTTCTTTACGGTACTGTTGTTCTGCATCACCTCTGCGAGTTCCTTGATGCTTACGGTCTCACGATAAGTAGCGCGAGCATAATACTTTCCGTTAGTCTCACCCTTACGATTGCTCTGATAGATCTTGAAATTTACTGCCATAATTCTTCAATGTTAAGTGTTAAATGTTAATTGTTAAGTGTTTTGTGTTTGTGTTTTTCTTGGTAGAGCACGAGTAGTGCGGACTTAGTCGACATCAGTCCTGCGGATGCATCCATTTTGTATGCTCTGCCTTTCAGCAATCAGTATGTTTCTGATTACGTTTGCAAAGGTATAAACTGGCGCAAGCGATGTCAAGTGTTTGGCAGTATTTTTTTGAAAAAGTTTTTATTTCAGCCCTTCTACGATTCTCTTCACTCCCTCTACGAGCCTTTCTCGTGGGCACGCCATATTGATGCGGATGAAGTGTTCGCCTTCTCGTCCGTACATGTTTCCGGCATTCACCCATACCTTGTGCTCGCGCAGCAGTCGTTCTTCTATTTCTTCCGATGTCTCATCTATTGCCGAGCAGTCCACCCAAGCCAAGTATGTGCCCTCCATACGCATCACGGGCAGGTGGGGCAGGGCTTCTGACATGTATTGGCGGAGCCACTCGTAGTTGGCTGTGATGTACTGGCGCAGACCGTTGAGCCATTCCTCTCCCCCATCGGTGTAGGCTGCCATAAGCGCCTCAACGCCAAAGGGATTGACGTCGCACACCTCATTGATGTTGATTGCACGGTCGATGCGCTCGCGCACCTGGGCGTCGCGGCATACTATGTTGGCTATTTGCAGACCGGCTATGTTGAACGCCTTCGACGGCGAGCAGCAGGTTATTGAGCCGTGACTCAGCTCGTCGGGCAGCGATCCGAACGGAGTATACTTATTGTCATGTAGTGTCAGCTCGCAGTGTATCTCGTCCGACACTACGCGTATGCCGTGCTTGTGGCACAGCTCAGCCACACGTGTCAGTTCAGAGCCTGTCCACACACGTCCGCCGGGATTGTGCGGATTGCACAGCAGCAGGAGTCGGGCACGCTCGTGCGACAGCTTTTTGTCCAAATCGTCAAAGTCAATCTCATAGCGCAGCTTCTCCTTATTATATATAAGGGCATTCGACACCATTTCGCAGCCGTTGTTGCGTATGCTCGAATAGAAGCAGTTGTACACCGGGCCCTGCACTATCACCTGGTCGCCCGGCAGTGTGAGCGCCTTGATGACGGCGGATATGGCGGGCACCACGCCCGACGTGTATATGATGTCAGACGGAGTGAAGTGCCATTGGTGACGGCTTGCAAACCATCGGCACACCGCCTCGTAGTAGGCATCGGGCACACGTGTGTATCCGAATATACCATGAGCCACGCGACGCTGCAACGCCTCGGTTATGGCAGGATAGGTCTCGAAGTCCATGTCTGCCACCCAGAGGGGTATGACATCGGCAGACGGTGCCGAGTCCCACTTGTACGAATTGGTGTGACGGCGGGATGGCGCAGAAAGCTTATAACTCATAATACATAATAAATATTTAAAGATTATTTTGTGATAATATAACTGGCTATAATGACAAATATTGTTGGAAGTAAACTATCTATCAACGACTTGATTAAAGGTATGTTTTCTCTGATATACAAAATTGTTATTAACATATAATACATTACAAACCAACACTGCAACCATATTTCTAATCTTTTCCATAATTTTTATTTTTTATAAAACAATATAAAAGTACTGAAATAAGCAAAGACAACAATAACAACAATAGTATTATCATCTGATTTTTAATATACATAGAACCTATACCCAAACAACACATTGTAGGTAACAGCAACAAGAATAGTGTTACAGGACTTGTGAGTGGTTCCTTTAAAGGAGAAAAAAATTTAGGCATCATCATAATCTTACCTTTTATTATTACACAATCAAACTATTACACAATTATCTTTCAGGAAATATATGGTTAGCACATATTAGTCGTACAATATTCAATATATCCTTGATATTCATTTGCATTGATACAACATGAAAATCTATAAGATGTGGAAAAGGTACATATAAAATATGAGAAAATCACTTATTTAACGAAAACAATTTCATATTTTTATTTTCAAATTCTAAAATAAAAAACTTAGTAACATTATATTACCATTTACCGTCCCCACAATATATAATATTGCGGGGATGGTATGGCTATTTCATAATCAATTATCGTGTCAGAATCTGGCAGTCGGCAGGCTGCTTAATGTTCTTGTCGATTATTACTTCGCCTATGCTGTCTGCCACGATTTTGCCCGATGTAGGGTTCTTTATGCTCTTGATGTGTCCGCGTATGTCCGCCTGGAGAGTGGAATATTCGAAGGCTCGGTCGCATTCGGGGTCGAAGGTGCAATTCTCAAGCACGAGGTCCTTGGCATAGCACAGCGGCTGCTCGCCCGAGATGTGGCAGTTGACGAGGCGCAAACCGCGTGAGTGCCAACCTAAGAATTCGCCGTTGAGCTCCGAGTCATACACGGTTACGTTGTCAACCTCCCAGAATGAGTCCTTGGTGTCGATTTTGGCGTTGTGTATCTCTATGTCACGCGAGTACTGGAAAACGTATTTGGCATCCGACTGCAGTCCGTCGACCTTGATGTTGCGGCAGTGCATGAAGGGATAAGTGCCCTCGTGCAGCACCACGTTCTCAAGCGTCAGTCCGTCGATGCCCCAGAATGTCTCGTCGGCATCGTTGATTGTGATGTTCTTGAGCGAGAGGTTCTTCATTTCGCGGAAGAACTTCGGACCGTTTATTACGCAGTCCTCCATGTGCATGTCGTCCGAATACCAGATGGCAGAACGCGATCCGGGCGCGAAATAGCAGTTGCGTATGTCCGAACCCTTGACGTGCCACAATGGGTATTTGCCCTCGAAGTAACAGTTGCGGCACACGATGTTGCTACACTCCTTGATGCCCGATTCACCAAAAGTGATGCGAACGTGGTCGAGCTCCACGTTGTGTATTTCGAAGAGAGGACGCTCTCCGCCGAATACCTTGTTAGTTATCTTTTCCATAATGTCAATTTTACTAAGAATATCACTCCCCTGAACGTCAGTTCCAGACACATGGCGAGCCATACGCCGCGCAGTCCCATCGACGGTGCGAGCATGGCAGCGAGCGTAATGCGTACTCCCCACATCGATATGAGGTTCATCACGCTTGGCGCTATAGTCTTGGCGGCACCCACAAACACTCCGTAGCTGATGATGGCGGCACCGAACATCGGTTCGGCGAATGCCTCAATGCGCAGCACCTCTACGCCGAGCTGGCGTACCTCTTCCGAAGGCGTCATCATAGCCATGGCAAACGGCGAACCCACGTACATCACCACGCCCATCACTGTCATTATGCCCATGCCTAATGCCACGCTGAGCCAAGCGAAGCGCTTCATCAGTTCGTATCTTCCGGCACCCATACTCTGGCCTACAAGCGTTGTGGCGGCATCGCTCACACCGTAGCCCGGCATATAGCACAGACTCTCCACAATGATGCCAAACGAGTTGGCTGCAATGGCGAAGGTGCCCAGTGGTGCAATGATTATGGTGGTGACGATATATGCCGAGGTCATGATGGTCTGCTGTATGCCCATCGGCAGTCCGATGTGCAGAGCACGCTTCACCACATCCCATGTAGGCATGAAGCGTCCGCTGTCTATCCTCAGCGACAGTTCTTTGTTGCGGAAGCAGAGTATATACATTGTTATAGATGCTGCCACAAACTCAGCCGATGCCGTGCCTATAGCAGCTCCCACCACTCCCAGTCCGGCACCGGGCATTGTTATGTGCATGCCCAGCACATCGACGGTGCGTGTGTGGAATATCAGGAAGAAGTTGAATACCACGTCGAGCGACATCATCACCACGCTCATTATGCTCGGTACCACCATGTTGCCCGAACTGCGTAGCATTCCACTACCGAACATCGAGAATTGGAATATGGGCAGGGCGGTTGCTACAATGGCAAAATATGCCGACGACGTAGCGTTGATGCTGTCGTTGCCGCCCAACCATTTCGGTAGAAACGGACTGATGGAGAGCGATATGAGTCCAAGCAACGCACTCACTACGAATACCGACATGATGCCTTGGCGCAGTGTGGAACGTGCCTTTGCTGCATCGTTGGCACCCAGCTGGTGACTCACCTGTACGTAGAATCCCGCTGCTGCTGCCGAGCACAGACTGCCCAGTAGCCACATTGTGGTTTCTATCAAGCCTATCGATGCCGAAGCCTCTGCACCCAGACTGCCCACCATCGACGCATCGATATATTGCATCATCGTCGTTGTGAGCTGCGCCAGAATGGCGGGAGTGGCAAGACTCAGCACAAGACGCGCCTGCTCGCCGAGTGTCATCGGCTTGCCCTTGCGTATCATGGCGAGTAGTTGGTCTTTTTGTTTGTTGATTTTCATAGGATCCTAATTTCACTGCGAAGTTACAAAAGAAAGGCGATATGTGCAACCACGACCTATGATTATCCGTAATTAGGGTTAGAAAAACAGGAATTAATCTACTAAATCAACTATTATAAATATAAAGAGAATTATTTGTAAGTATACTTTTAAATAATTCGTTGCTTTTGCAAAGTATACTTACAAATAATCCTAAAAGTGTTGATTGTATTATTCCTCTACTGGAGAGAACTCGTCCTTTCCTACTGAGCAAAGAGGACATTCAAAATCATCGGGAAGATCCTCAAATGGTGTACCTGCCGGTATGCCAGCTTCTGGCAATCCTACTGCTGGGTCATACTCCCAACCGCATACGTCGCATACATATTTTTTCATATTTCATTGTTTTTAGGGGTTTATATTTAGAAATTATCCACATGCACCTCAAAGTAAGCCTTGGGATGTGAGCATGTGGGGCAGATCTCTGGAGCCTCGGTTCCTACTACGATGTGACCGCAGTTGCGGCATTCCCATACTTTCACCTCGCTCTTCTTGAACACTTCCTGAGCTTCAACGTTGCGCAGGAGAGCACGATAACGCTCTTCGTGACGCTTCTCGATAGCTGCTACAAGGCGGAATTTCTGTGCCAATTCTTTGAAACCTTCCTCTTCGGCTGTCTTGGCGAAGTCTTCGTACATGTCGGTCCATTCGTAGTTCTCGCCTTCTGCCGCAGCAGCAAGGTTCTCGGCTGTGCTGCCGATTCCGCTAAGCTCCTTAAACCACATCTTGGCGTGCTCCTTCTCGTTGTCGGCAGTCTTCTGGAAGATGTCAGCTATCTGCTCGAAGCCGTCCTTCTTGGCGCGTGAAGCGAAGTAAGTATATTTGTTGCGAGCCTGTGATTCACCAGCGAAAGCTGCTGCGAGGTTCTTTTCTGTCTGTGTGCCTGAATATTTATTTGCCATAGTCGTATTGTTTTATTTAAAATGTTATTGTTTTCTTTATCTGATGCAAAAGTACTGATAATTATTAGATTAACAAAATAAATATCGGCAAATGAATAGTATATTTCGGCATGGTGACATATTTTTCCGTTTGGTTTGCTGAAATTTACCATTTGTTTTGTAATTTTACACTCAAATAACAGATATACTATGACAACAGAAGAACTTAATAGCAAGTATTCCAACGTGTGCAATATGTCACGCGGCAATGGATTCAGGGTGGAACGGATGCCCGAATTGTTTGATACAAGCGATATAGACGACTGTATGGCGCACGTTCATTCTTTCTATGAGATACTATGGTTTCAGGAAGGAACGGGCGTTCATACCGTCGATTTCAATGATTATGAAGTGGCTCCAGGCACCATCTTTTTCCTTGCGCCTGGACAGGTGCATCATTTTGACAGGAAAGAGGGCTATAAAGGTGTGGCTATAAAGATGTGTACCGACCTGATGAAGGACAATCAGTCAGGAGGAAATGTCGACAGTTTTTTCCTGAAGTACAACTCGTTCCATACCTATGATTCTACACCCTATTACAAAATAGACGACCGGACTGCACGGATGATTATGCCGTTGGTCGACGACATGGAGGAGGAATCAAGCCACTATGGCGAACTGGGCAATGTAGATATACTGAAATCCCTGCTCTGCATATTCCTCGTCAAGATACAGAGGTATGGCATACATGAGGATGGCAAAAACCTTGACATGCTTAAGCCGTCACATCGACTGTTTATCCAGTTCCGCCGTATGGTGGAGGAAGAGTACAATCGTCTTCATACTGTGCAGGAATATGCCGACCGTCTGAATGTGGCTGTACGCACACTTAACAAGAGTGTGAATGAATGTTCGGGTAAATCGCCACTCGCCTTTATTAATGAGCGCATCATTCTGGAGGCAAAGCGAATGGCGAAATACACCAATATGATGATTAAGGAGATAGCTGCCAGTCTGGGATATGACGATCCTTCCTACTTCGTAAAGCTCTTCAAGCGCCAGACTGGCTTTCTCCCATCAGAGTTCCGCGACTTGCAGTAACTTTGTCTTCCTATTGTCACGACCTTCCCGTCACGATTTTCTTTATCTCGTTGAGTTTGTTGAGAGCCTCGACGGGGGTGAGGTTGTTTATGTCCAGACCGAGTATCTCGTCGCGTATCTGACAGAGCACGGGGTCGTCGAGTTGGAAGAAGGAGAGCTGCATGCCTGCTGAGGCTTTCTGACCGAGGTTCTGGCGCGACTCCACTCCCACGCTGGCGTTGTCAGCCTCCAGCTGCTTCAGTATGGTGTTGGCACGGTTTACTATCGACTTTGGCATACCGGCAATCTCAGCCACGTGTATACCGAACGAGTGCTCCGAACCGCCTCGCATCAGCTTACGCAGGAATATCACCTTGCCGTTCAGCTCCTTCACGCTCACGTTGTAGTTCTTAATGCGCGAGAAGTTCTTCTCCATCTCGTTCAGTTCGTGATAGTGAGTGGCGAAGAGAGTGCGTGCCTGTGCGCCTTGATGCTCATGCAGATATTCCACGATAGCCCACGCTATGGAGATGCCGTCGTAGGTCGACGTGCCTCGTCCCAGCTCGTCAAAGAGCACGAGCGAGCGTGGTGTTACGTTGTTGAGGATGTCCGAAGCCTCCGTCATCTCCACCATAAAGGTCGACTCGCCCAATGAGATGTTGTCCGATGCACCCACACGTGTGAAAATCTTGTCTACGAGTCCTACATGAGCCGACTCTGCCGGAACGAAGCATCCCATCTGAGCCATGAGCGTTATGAGCGCAGTCTGGCGTAGGAGAGCCGACTTACCAGCCATGTTCGGACCCGTAATAATCATTATCTGCTGCTGTTCGGAATCCAGTTCGATGTCGTTAGGCACATATTCCTCACCCATAGGCAGCTGCGTTTCTATCACGGGATGACGTCCTGCCTTAATCTGAAGCACACAGTCGTCAGCCACAACGGGGCGCACATAGCGGTGCTCTTCGGCTGCCTTTGCAAACGAGAGGAGGCAGTCGAGGCGCGCAATGATGTTGGCGTTGATTTGTATCTGGGGTATGAACTCAGCCATATCGGTGACGAGTTCGGTGAAGAGACGGGTTTCTAAGGCGAGTATTTTCTCGTCGGCTCCCATTATCTTCTCCTCATATTCCTTCAGTTCCTGAGTTATGTAGCGCTCGGCATTGGCAAGAGTCTGCTTGCGTATCCACTCCTGCGGCACCTGGTCCTTGTACGTATTGCGCACCTCAAGATAGTATCCGAACACGTTGTTATATCCCACCTTGAGCGACTGTATGCCCGTCTTCTGCGCTTCTTCTTCCTGAATGCGCAGCAGATAGTCTCTTCCTCCGCGCGAGATGGAGCGCAGTTCGTCGAGTTCGGGCGAGAATCCGGCTGCAATAACGTCGCCTTTGTTGATGAGCTGAGGCGGATCGGGCTGTATTTCACGCTCAATGCGTTCGCGAAGCGACTCGCATAGGTTCAGACGTTCGCCTATTGAGCGTATCTCTTCATTGTCGCTGTATAGGCAGGCGGTCTTTATCGGGATGATGGCTTGCAATGCCAGCTTCAGTTGTACAACCTCGCGTGGCGACACACGTCCTACAGCCACCTTGGATATGATGCGCTCCATGTCGCCTATACGATGCAGATTGTCGTCAATGGTCTGTCGGAAATCGGGCTTACGGAAGAATGTCTCCACCACATCCAGGCGCTTGTTGATAGAAGCAACGTCCATAAGCGGGAACACAGTCCAGCGTTTCAGCATGCGAGCACCCATTGCTGTCGTGGTGCGGTCGATAACATCGAGCAGCGAAACGCCGTCGTCCTGCATCGACTGCAGAAGTTCCAGGGAGCGTATGGTGAATTTGTCGAGTCTGACATAGCGGTCCTCTTCAATTCGGCGCAGCGATGTAATGTGTCCCAAGTGGGTGTGCTGCGTCATTTCAAGATACTGCAATATGGCACCGGCAGCAATCACTCCGAGCTTCAGATGTTCAACGCCGAAACCCTTAAGCGACTTCGTTCCGAAATGCTTAAGCAACTTCTGTCGTGAACTTTGCTCCGTTAGCATCCAGTCGTCGAGCTGGAAAGTACACCAACGATTGCCGAAATGCTCCTCAAACTGCGCCTTCATCTGTCGGTCGTGCAGCACCTCCTTAGGCTGGAACGACGCAAGCAGCTTCTCAACATAGTCGAAAGTACCCTCGCCGGTGAGAAATTCTCCGGTAGAGATGTCGAGAAAAGCCACGCCACACTGAGCCTTTGTCATGAACACGGCAGCAAGGAAGTTGTTCTCCTTATAGTTGAGCACGTTGTCGCTCATAGCCACTCCGGGCGTGACAAGTTCCGTGATGCCACGCTTCACGAGCGTCTTTGTGAGCTTAGGGTCTTCCAGTTGGTCGCATATAGCCACACGTTTGCCAGCCCTGATGAGCTTAGGCAGATAGGTGTCGAGAGCGTGATGAGGAAACCCCGCCATCTCCGTAGCCGCTCCACTTGGGTTCTTTCCGTTGGAGCGTCGGGTCAGAGTGATGCCAAGAATCTTAGCCGCTTCGACGGCATCTTCGGCATACGTCTCGTAGAAGTCGCCACAGCGGAACAGCAGGAGTGCGTCGGGATGCTCGTTCTTGAACGTGTAGAACTGTCGCATCATAGGTGTCAGTCCGTCGTCATTCTTTTTCTGAGCCATATAATATAGTAGTGGTTCTTTTGTAAGCCTTTAATGTCTTTAATCCTTTTTTCTGATAAGCGTCAGTCCGTCGCGCAACGGCACGATGACCTGCTCAACACGGTTGTCGGCAGCAACGTGGTCGTTGAATTGTCTGATGCCCTGCGTCTGATGGTCGTGGTCGTAAGCCGGGTCGGTGACATGGCCGTCCCACAGCGTGTTGTCGGCAATGATATATCCGCCGGGACGCAACAATCGTAGCACCATTTCGTAAGTCTCGACATACGTACGTTTGTCGCCGTCGACAAAAGCGAGGTCGAACGTCACGCCAAGCTTAGGCGCTTCAATGTTGGCATCGCCTATACGGAAGTCTATCTTGTCTGCAACGGGCGAGTTTTCAATCCACGGACGGGTGAAGTCTTCCATCTCGTCGTTTATCTCAAACGTCCACACCTTTCCTCCTTCGTCCAATCCTTCAGCCATGCAGATGGCGCTATAGCCCGAGAAGGTGCCCACCTCAAGAATGTTCTTGGGGCGTATCATGCTCACAAGCATCTTCAACAAGCGTCCTTGCAGATGTCCCGATGCCATGCGTCCGTGTATGGTGTGTATGTTCGTAGCGCGGTAGAGGCGGTACAGATAGTCGCCCTCGGGTTCGGAGTGGGCGAGTACATACTTCTCTATATCTTCGGTCATAGTGCTTTGATTGCTTCGAGTGCCAGACGGTACGAGTCCATTCCGAATCCGCATATCACGCCCATGCAGGCGCAGGAAATCATCGACTTGTGTCGGAACTCCTCGCGTTTGTGCACATTGCTTATGTGTACTTCTATAACGGGGCTTTTCAGCGAGCGTATGCAGTCCTGCAATGCTATGCTGGTGTGGGTGTATGCACCGGCGTTGAGTATTATGCCGTCGGCTGTGAAGCCTACCTCCTGCATCTTGTCGATGAGACATCCCTCTATATTGCTTTGATAATAGTCTATCTCTACGTCGGGATACTGCTTGCGCAATGTGTCGAGATAAGCCTCGAAAGTACTGCTGCCGTATATTCCCGGTTCGCGTGTTCCCAACAGATTGAGGTTGGGACCGTTTATGATTTGTATTTTCATAATTCGAATTTTGAGTTTTGAATTTTGAGTTTTGAATTGTTGCCGATGGCAATTTTGAGTTTCGAATTTTGAGTTTTGAATTCCTAATTCATCAATTCCTAATCGGCGCAGCCGACAATTCAACATTCCACATTCCTAATTCCACATTCTCTTACCATCCCGATGTTGCTCCGCCGCCACCCGTTGAGCCGCCTCCGAAGCTTCCACCGAATCCGCCTCCGAATCCGCTTCCGCCTCTGTTGCCACCGCCCAGCATCGAACCGAGTATGGCACCAGTAGCCATAGCGTTGCCGTTATCGTTCTCGTCGGAATCCTTGGTTACGGTGTTGCCGCAGTACTTGCATATGTATGTGGTGCGCAGTATTCGACGCACTATGCGTCCATTCTGGTCTTTCACCACCAGATGCTGCTCTCTCACCTTGCGCAGGGCACTGCGTTTCTTGCATTTAGGACAGCGTTGCAACGAGCCCATAGCATAAATGAATATCAGCATTGTTACTACTATGGCCAAGAGAGTAATCATGATAGTCGAAATGTCGTCCTCGCCGCTGTCCTCTTCTGCCTGCATCGAGCCGTCGAGAGTCTTCGCTACGGCACGAACGCCGCTAACCATACCGCCGTTCCAGTCGCCTACTCTGAAGCGTGGTATCATTAGGGTGGTCTGGATGCGCTTCGACATGGCGTCGGTCATAGTGCCTTCGATGCCATAACCGGTAGTAAATCGCACCTTCTTCTGGTCCATAACGAAGAGGATGAGCAGTCCGTTGTCGCTCTTCTTCTTGCCTATTCCCCACTTGCGGAACAGTTCGTGGCCAAAGTCGAAGATGTCCTCTTCGCCTATGCTTGGCAGCATCACTACAGCCGTTTCTATGCCCGTGCTCTTCTCCAAGCGTCCGAGCATGGCGTTGATAGAGTCGCGTGCTGTAGCAGAGAGTATGGCTGAAGGGTCGGTCACATACTGGCGCACGTCGCTGAGGCGCACATTGGGCACGTCGTCGATGGTGTATTGCTTGGTCTCTGCGGCAGCAGTTGCCGTAAAGACAAAGAGCAGGGCTGCGATAAGAAGCCCCGCTCCCTTGCCCCATCCTTTAATGGACGGGGATAGAAAGTTAACGATGTTCATTGTTTAGAACTCCACTTTAGGAGCCTTGTCGGCTCCAGCCTCTGCCTCGAAGTAGTTCTTCTTGTCAAAACCGCACATGCCTGCAATCAGGCTTTTGGGGAATCGGCGTATAGCTACATTATATTCCTTGGCAGCATCGTTGAAGTCTTTGCGTGCCACGTTGATGCGGTTCTCGGTGCCTTCCAGCTGCGATTGCAGTTCGAGGAAGTTCTGGTTGGCCTTGAGGTCGGGATAGTTCTCGGTGATGGCGAGCAACTTGCCCAGTGCATTGGTAACGTCGCCCTGCGCCTTCTGATACTGTGCCAGCTGCTGCGGAGTGCAGTTAGAGGGGTCAATCTTCACCTGAGTAGCCTGCGAGCGTGCAGCCATTACAGCCTCAAGTGTCTGGCTCTCGTGCTTGGCATAGCCCTTGACGGTGCTCACGAGGTTAGGGATGAGGTCGGAGCGACGCTGATACTGTGTCTCAACGTTAGCCCACTTGCCGTTCACTTCCTCGTCCATCGATACCAGTCCGTTGTATCCGCTTATGCCCCAAAGAGCTATCACCAGAATCACCACACCAGCGATGATCCATCCTAAATGTTTTGGTCGTTTGTTCATTTTGTCGTTAATTAAATTAATGTATAATTAGGAGGCTATGGCGTTCTCGCCGTAGCCAGTGCAATTTACCCATATATGGGTATTGCGCAAGTCGCTAATTCTGAGTAACTTTGCTGGCGTGAAAATTCATAATGTTATTGTATAAAGAGCAAAGGGGAGTGGCTGTGAAGTCAGTCCCTTTTTTCTTTTTCCCACGTCAACACGTCACCATCCCAACCTCAATTAAAGCAGCGCTTTAATCTCAGCGTCAATATCCTTAATCTGTGCGTCGCGCTTCACCACGTTGCAGTTGCGGTCGAGCAGGAAGAAGGTTGGTACCTGCTGCACGTTGTACAGCTGCAGAACGCGTGAGTCGTCGTCAACGCGTGTGCTTATCCAGGGCAGGGCAGCAGTCTGAGTCTTCCAGAAGTGCTCGTCGCCGTCTACGCTCACCTGATAAATCTCCAGTCCGGCAGCGTGGTATTTGTTATACAGTTCGCGCAGCATCATGATGCGCTGCAGTGACTTCTCGTTGGCGAAGAGGTGGAAGTCGAGCAACACCACCTTGCCATTGAGCGACGACAGGCGGCGTTCGTTGCCCTTGTTGTCGGTCAGAGTGAAGTCGATAACGCCAGAAGTGTTCACCTTCTGTGCGTCAAGTATGCCTTGAGCCTGCTTGTTCTTCAGAATGCGTATGTCCTTCATGCCTTCGATGGCAATGTTGTGCAGGTTCTCGCCGCGCTCCTCGTTAGGATAGAATGTGTCCCAGCTTGTAGCCACAGCGGCAAACACCTTCACGTCCTGCTCCGACGAGCGGGGATTGAATATCAGTACGGGCTGTCCGCCGGCATACAGTGTCTGGAACAGTGCGAAGTAAGATGAAGCCTTCATCGGCTCCTTGAAGATGTATTCGGTCTTCACGCGGGTTTTGTACGCTTCAACAACACGAGCTACGCTGTCGTTGACAGCATCGGCTCCGAGCTGCGGGTTCTGTGCGATGGCGTTCAGCTGTGTCTGCAGTCCCATCTGCATCAGTGTCAGCTCCTTGATACGCGAGCAGTCTTCCGATCCGCTCACCTCATACTGCGATGCCATGCCGGGATATTCAGCCTTGATGTTTACCGTCTCGGTAGAGTCGATGGCAATGTTTATTATCTGTCCTGCAATGCGCAGACGATAGAACTCCGGTGCTGCTGGCGCCTTCTCGTCGAATGCGAAGGTGCCGTCGGCCGACAGCTTCACTGAGTCGACCACCACCGGACCGTTCAGACTCATGTTCTCAAAATACAGAGTTGAGTCGGCTGCATTGCCGATGGTGCCGTTGACGTGGAATTTCTTCTCGTTGCATGAGGCCATGCCTAATACTGCCACTGCCGCCAAAGCAATGGCGAAAAGGCTGTTTAATGATTTTATCTTCATTGTTTTTTGTTATTATGCTATATATAAAAATGTGTGTCTAATGACTAATAGACTGCAAACTTACACATTTTTATCCACATTTTCGCGATTTTCGGGCGAAAAACACTCTTCGCGTCCGAGGAATTTGATGAGTCCCCAGCGCACGCTGCGCAGTCCGAACTGCTCGGTGTGTATGTCGTCGGGACCAACCCACATACACTCTGCGGCATCGTCGTTGGCTGTGAGTACGCTCTCGTCCTCTACCTTGCACTCGAAGAACATATCGAGAGTGTGTATGTCGATGCGGCTGTAACGGTAGATGTTGGGCAGCGAGAACAGATACTTTGCTTCGGTCACCTTCAGTCCTGTCTCCTCCATCACCTCGCGTGCTACGCCTTCCTCGGCTGTTTCGCCCAGTTCGGCAAAACCTCCGGGCAGGTCGAGTGTGCCCTTGGCTGGTTCGTTGCGGCGGCGCTCTACTAATATCTCGCCCTTGCTGTTTGTTATGATTGCTACGTTGGCTGAGCTGGGATTCATAAACAATTCGAATCCGCAATTCTCACATTTTTTACTTGCTTTGCTGTTTTCTACAAAGTGATGACTGCCACACATGGGGCAATACTCAAATTTCTCTAATGGATGCATGTGTAGTAAATTTTAAAATCCTCTGCAATATTACTAAAAAATGGTTACCTTTGCAAGATAAAAGACAATTATTAGTAAGATAAATCTAAAAACTTATATCAGAAATGAGAAAATTGAGATCATTCGCATTACTTGTTGTGCTCCTTGCCGTGTCTGTATCGGCTATGGCACAGCGTGCTTTCGATGTTAACCTATGGGATGCTAAAACTCCAAATAAAAACGGACTGCAGGACACTGCCTACATCAAGGTTTTCCTGCCCGATGCCAAGCGTGCCACTGGTCGCGCCGTGGTGATATGTCCGGGCGGAGGCTATGCTCGTCTGGCTATGGATCATGAGGGAACCCAGTGGGCGCCCTTCTTCAACAATATGGGCATCGCTACTATCGTGTTGCATTATCGTATGCCCAACGGCAACGCCAAGGTGCCTATTAGTGATGCCGAGGAGGCACTGCGCACAGTACGCCGCAACGCCAAGAACTGGCACATCAACGCATCTGACATAGGCATAATGGGATTTTCGGCTGGAGGCCATCTTGCTTCTACCATAGCCACGCAGTCGAAAGGCGATGCCAAACCAAACTTCCAGATTCTCTTCTATCCCGTCATAACCATGATGCAGGGCTACACCCATCAGGGCTCGCACGACAATCTCTTGGGCTACAATGCCAGTAAGAAGGACGAGCAGAAGTTCTGTTCCGACCTTCAGGTGACACGTGTCACACCGCGTGCCTGCCTCCTTCTCTCCGACGACGACCATGCCGTGTTGCCTATCAATAGTGTCAACTACTATGCCGAGCTCTATCGTCACGACGTGCCGGCATCTATCTATGTCTATCCTACCGGTGGCCACGGATGGGGCATGAACACCTCGTTTGCCTATCATTCTGAGATGCTCCTCAATCTGAAGGGATGGCTTGAGAGCTTTTAATACATAAACATACGTGTTAAACCTATATATTTAAGCCTATGAAGACTGAACACATCTTGATAATGCGTTTCTTTACTCCTGACGAAGTGGCAATGCTTGTACCCGTGGTAAGATCGCTCGCACAGCAATATCCCGACCTGCGTGTCACCGTGCTTAGCCAACCTTCAGCCCGCCCGTTGTTTGAAGATATGGCACACAACGTAGGGTTTATGGCTGCCGACCTCAACGGCGAGTATCATGGCGTGAAGGGACTCAATGCCCTCTATCGCCGTCTTGTTGCCAAGAACTTCACAGCCATTGCCGACATGCACAACTTCTTGCGTTCGTCTTACCTGCGCATGCGCTTCAATCTTTCGAGCTATCGTGTCGAGCATATCGACAACCACCGCCATTCTGCCCAGCCCCTCCCGTCGCTCACCGACGACTATATCGATGTGCTCGCAAGGTTAGGGTATGAGGTTAGCGTAAACAACAAGTAGGAGAGTGTGTCAAAACAGAAGTTAGAGGAAGTTTGGGCTTTGCCCGTAGTTAATAGAAGTTAGCGGACATATGTATAAATTGCTGAAAGACAAAGCATTTGTCCGTTAACTTCCATTCATCGTAGATGGATTAACTTCTTCTTAACTTCCTTTAACTCCTATTCTGACACGCCCTCCTAAGCTTCTACTTCACTTCAATCCATGCTTGCCGACGGTTGTTGCCGTCGGTGCGGTAGCTCACGTGCAGCCACCGCGTAGCTGTCTTACGCCTTTGTTCGTAGATAAGCTGGTCGAAGTCGAGGTTGCACCTGATATAATCATACATCTTCATGCCCACCTCTGCGTTAGGCACGTTGATGTCGGCTGCCTCGCCCAGAGTGTGTTGCGATGTAGCCACGCCTCCCACCTTTGCATTGACGCTTGGCGAGCGGTAGCCGCTCGTGATGCGTATTCTGCCAAACCGTCGGCGCAGCGGTTCAAGCACGTTATCGCACAGCGCCTTCAGCCGCGCCACCGTCTCTTCCGACGGTGTGTTGTCTATGCCGTGGCGTATTGCTGTGGCAGAGATTATGAACTCGCGCAGGCTGAAGTGCTGGGTCAATTGTGTGGTTGGCAATAGGTCGTACACTGATTCTACGACCATCATTTGTTGTACGTTTGTACAAGTGGCCGCCGCCAATGCGACAGCCATTTCTGTGTTCTTCATTGTGTGTGTTGGATTATTAATAGTTAAGACGTCAAGTAATTTGATGCTGCAAAAGTAACGCACTAATTGGAAGCAATACTACCATTTCCAATTGTTTTCGTTGTATTAAGTTAACCTATAGATAACGTTACACATGTATTGTCGTTCAAAAACCAAGTCATTAATTTGTTGTTCAAGATCCTATTATACAAAACAGCCCGTTGGCGAGGAAATCCTTGCCAACGGGCTTTGCTTTATTATATTCTGTGAATCGAAACAGATTATTTCACAACAATCTTGAAAGTTTCTGTCTTGTCCTCCTTGGTGGTAGCCTTGACGATGTATACGCCTGGCTGTTGGACGTTGAGCTGGCAACGCTCGCCAATAGAGCTGTGATTGCTTGTTACGAGCGAACCGGCTATGTCGTAAACCACTACTTGCTTCACCTCACCATTCAGAGCTGCCACGATGATGGTGTTTGGCGACGGTGAGAAGCAGTGTACGGCGCTGATGCCCGTAGGTACAACCCAGTTGTTGTTGGTGAGGTAGTAGCGACCGTGGTCGTTTGCCATCATCTGCACCTTCATGCCGTCGGCAATCTCGGTGAACTTCTTCGTTGTAGCGTCGTATATGAAGAGTTTGCCGCCCTCGTCGTTCATCTTGCGCAGCATCTTGCCGTTGAGGCTGATGTTTACGTCGATGTCCTTGCTCTTTGGTGCCACTACGCCCACCGGCATCCAGTTGATGTCGTCGGAAGCGTTGAGTGCTACAGCCTGAGTTCCTGCTACGGAGTAGACCTGAGCTATCTCGGCAATGTTACCCTCGCCGAGCATCTCCACGTCCTCACCCTCAACGTAGTCGCGGCTTGCCTCGTTGTTGACGATAAGCTCAGACTGGCTGCTTCTCTCGCCGTTGACGGTGGTCAGCGTAACGGTCGGACGGATGATGAGAGCTTTCTCGCCTGGAGTAACATCCTTGTTGATGAGCATCGTTGCATTGAATGTTACGTTGGCAGGAGCGGTCTCGCCCTCCTTCACCTTTACAAAGAACGCCTGAGTGGGATTCACTATTACGTCTGTCTTCTTGTCGTAGTCCAGATCCACTGGTACGCTGTGGGTCTTCATAACGCCGTTGTCGAGAGTCCAGATGCTGTTCTCGAAGGCTGTGTTAGCCTTGAGGAAGCGATACATACTCAACGATGAGGTGTAAGGATTGCCCACAAGATGGTAGCGGTTGTCGCGGTGCAGGTTCTTCTTCAGCGGCTGAGTCATTGCCATTGTCTTGTCGCCGGCAACGTCGCCCTGCAGCATGCGGTAGCTCTTAGCGTCGCGGTTAACAGTTACATTCACCGGCTTCTGGCTCTCGCTGTCGTAGTAGCTGAACTGGGTGTCAGCCTTCGGCAGACGGACTACAGCCTTAGCGTTGGCATCCTGCGCACCTGCGGTGTACTTGTCGCCCGCCTTTACTGCGAACGCCTGTCCCTTAGTGTACTGCTCGTCCACCTTGTTATATACGTGCGACCAGTAGCCAGAGTTGATTGACAGTTCGTTGTCTGTGGTTACGTTTACTGTGCCGTCGTGGTTGGCGCTGTAATTGGTGACGTTGTCTATCACCTCTTGAGCGTCGCCGTCCCAGCTGCGCTGATAAACGGGATAAGCGCTGCGGTCGTTCACTCCCTCCTGATATGTTATAGGCTGGAAAGCCTCCGACTGCTCTTGTCCGTTGTTCTTCGGAACGTAGAGGTCGCCGGCGTAGGTCTGCTGAAGCGGTGAAGACATTATGCTCCACGTATTAGGCGTCAGCTCCTTCTCCACGTAAGCCTTGTTGTAGGTCAGATAGTTGGCGTAGAGCAGCTCTGCCTCCGGCTTGAAGTAGATCTGGTCGCAGAAGTTGCCTGCCCATTTCTCGCAAGAGAAAGTGCCGTAGCCGTTGTCCGAACCGTCTGCTGTGTTGCTCCACTTCGCCACGAAGTCGTAAGCAAAGCTCTGCATCTTCTTTGAGGAAGCGATGCCGTTGCTTCTGTAGCTTATCTCGTCGAGGTTAGGATAAACCTTGCCCTTGTCATTCTGATTAGCCACGGTCACCTTCGTGAACTTCATCGGCATGAATGCCGTTGTGGTGTTATAGTCAGTGTATGAGTCCTTGAAGATCTCAGCCTTTGTAGAGCGCAGCCAGTTGTTGTCGTCGTTCCAGTTTGTGCTGGCAGTTCTTGGCGACGAGTTCCATGTTGCATACTCGGGCACGATGCACATCTTGATGAATGTCTCGCCCGGACAGCTTGCCATAGAACCGTCTGCGTTGTCATAGCTGAAGTTTATCTCATACCAGTAGCCTTCCTTCAGGATTGTTTTGGCATTGCTGTTGAAGCGGATGCCTACAGTATTATCGGTTCTGTAGATGGTGTTTGATGTCACCACGCCGATCTCCTGCTTTGTGGAATTGAAGCTTGGGTCGTTGGTGTTAGAGATAAATACCTTAGCATAGTCCCTCATATTTACGCTTGTGGCTCCCTCAATGCCTGTCATCGGCAGATTCAGAGCGCCGTTATTTTTGGCTATCGCCTTTATCTGCGGCAGACCTACACGTACTGTTCGTGCGTCGTTCGGATAGATGACGCCAGGGAAGCCGAAGTTGATGTTCGGTCCGTCGGTCACCACGCGCAGATCCACTAACATCGGGTCAGCACAGATTTCGTATTCCTGACCGTTGATGGTGGCTTTGGCTTGCACTGGGATTACAGCAATCTTGTAAAGACCCATCTCGTCAGAAGCAAACTGACGGTTGCCCATTGAGTTGCTGGCGTTCAGAATCAGCTGCTTGCTGTCCACGTACTTCTTCAAGAGAGCGTACTGAGCATAGTTTACACTGCTGAATCCTGTACTCAATCCATTGTATTCCGGATACTTAGCACGATAAGCGTGTAATGCCTCCAACAAACCTGTTGTAGAGTAAAGCTCGTTCTCTTGGTTAGGCTTTGAGAGGAACCAGTCGAACTTGACATTGTCGATGGTCACCTTACCGCCGTTCACGGGGTCAGCCGTCTCAATCTTAGCAATCATCTCCACTGTCGGAGTGTGGGTGTTACAGTTCACTCGCAGAGCTGTGAGCACGTTACTGTTCTTGTCGGTCAGCTTGATGTTCTGCTCCACCACCTGGAATAGTCCACTATACGTAGAGCAGACGTCTGTGCTCTTACCCCATACGCCCGGTACGTCAGGGTTGTCGTCGCTCGGATAAGCGATGGAGAAGTAATAGTCCTTGCCAGGTACGATGTTGAAGTTGCGGTTGGCGATTACCAAGCATCGGTTGCCGCTGTTGTCGTTCTCGAACATCGGAACGTTAGTCTTGCCACCGGCTGCTGCCGAAGGAAGAACTAATCCTGCATTGTAAGACGCAGGAATGCTTGCTATGCCGTAAGCGTCGGGCTGTCCGTCGCCGTCATAGTCGATATTGTCCACCGGTTTTCCTGTAGCGTCGCAGATACGATAGAAGAGTTTCGACTCCTTCTGGTTCACCATCGCCTGGAAGGTCTCGTAGATGCCGCGGAGCTTCAGTGTAATATCATCGGGAGCTGTCTCATAACCAGTCTCGTTAGGACAGAGCGGCTTGTTCTGCAGCACGTCCAGCTTGGATGTCTGAGTGTAGAGGCAAAGGTCGTCAACACAGTAGTCGGCACCCCATGTATCCTGACACATATTGTCAAGCACAATGCGGAAGTCGGTGTAGTTGTCGGCAGCAGCAGACTTCTGAAGCACCTGCTTACTGTAAATCTGATACCACTTACCGTATGCGTGTGTCTTTGTATTAGTCTTAAAGTCGCCTGACGAGAACGACTGGATAAGCTTCTGGTCGGTCACGTTGCCGTTTTCGTCCTTATCTATACCATAGAGGCGGAACATCACCTGCGGTGCAGTTGAGTTCATTGCTGCGGTATACTCGGCAACGGCTCCACTAAAAATCAGCTGTGAACCTGTACAGAGGTTAGCCTTAAAGTCGGCAGATGCAATCTGACGGCTCTCGTTCGAAGCGTCCACATACAGGAAGTGTCCGTACTGCTTGCCGCTGGTTTTTGCGTAGGTACGATCGAAGATAGTAGGTGAACCTTCTGCCCACCATTTGTATCCGTTTTGATCAGTATACGAAATGCCATGTAGGTTACCCGATTTATAGAGACCATAATCACCGTGGATAGGTGACTTACCGTTGTGTGTGCCACCTTTATAATAATCATAACTTGAAAGTTCCGCATAGGTGAATCCGTATGCACGTGATTTGAAGTCGGACGGCTTAAGACTCATGTTGTCCAATGGCGTTGTCGGCGCATCCAATGTCAGATCAGGATTGTCGTCATCGAACGAGATGTCCATCTGCTGCTCATACTTATCCTCAAAATAGGAGATCGTACGGTCTACGTCGCCGTCAGCAGTCAGCTCGTCCTTTGTCTTAGGATATCCCTTATGAATGAACACCTCAAAGTTAGCAACGGGACACATATAATCGCCATTTGCAGCCCAAGCCACTACATATACAGTCTGTTCGAAGCCTATATCTGTAGGTTTAGAAGTTTTAGCATCATTAGAAACATTACGCCAAGTCGCGTTCTTGAGTGCATTTATAGTCAAGTCACAGAACTGAGTAGTGGATGAAAGTTGGCAAAACTTTGTCTTATCCTCATTGTAGACTATCCACACTATCTTGGTAGCCTGCTTCATAGTGGTATTGAAGTCTGCTGCCGTTATCTTTTGAGCCTCTGTAGTTGGATAAACCGTCTTACCTTTGGTTGTTCTCAAAGGATAGAACCAATAGCTTTGTCCACCAGAATTCTTCATATTTGTACGCAGCGTCATATTTGCGTTTGCGTCCTTTGCACCGAACACGATACGCTTGTTGTCCTCAAGAGTCAGGTCAGCAGCCCTGCTGTGATCACATAAAGCATCCTTGATTTGCTTTGCCAGATATGCTGCAGACTTGATGTGGAAGATGTATCGGATGGAGAGGGTTGGCTCATGTTCAACATAATTTGTATATTTAGGATAATACCCTCGTTTAGTAAGATTATAATCATTGTATCGGCTTACGTCACAAGCGATAGTTTCTCCAGCCCAATCTTCTGCATCTGCTCCCGTCGGTTTATTGTATTTGACTCCTGCATAATTTCTTGCAGAATTTCCGAGACTACCGGCAATAAGTCCTATATCCTTTTTACTGTCGTTGTCCTTCGAATTATACAAACTTGTAGAACTTGAATTATATACTGTCAGTCTATCCGACTTTAGGTCTGTAGTATAGTCATACCAACGAATCCATCCGTAAGGCTCAAGGTCATTGGTTGAGCTATCCCCCCATCCTGCAAAAGGCAACTCAAGCTCCATTGTGCTGCTACCCGTCGGCAGATAATAATAGTAATGCCATTCTGCAGTCTGCTGCATGCCGCGGCTGTCGAGTGGCAATCCACTTTGGCCATTCTTGTGGAAGCCTAAGCTCTGCGCATACACACTGCTTGGCGCTGCGGTAAGTGCCATCATCGCAAGGAGCTGCAGTAGCAGTCTTCTTGACGGTGCGGGTCTGTTTATGTTGTTTTTGCGACTTTTCATATCTCAAAAGGTGTTATGTTCGTACTTGTTAAATCTAAAAATGGGTATGGCAGGAATGCCATACCCACCTATTATTAAATGTTATTCCTTGTTTATCTGCAAGCGATATGGGATTGTTACGCCGTTGATTTCGACGTTGATTTCGTGGATGGCGTATCCCTTACGCGGGCTGATATATCCTTCGAAGGTCTTGGTGCGCTTCTCGAAGTAAGGCTCCTCGTCATATATCCAGACGTTTTCTGCCTGGGCAGGATCAGCCTCAAGCGTTCTGATGCTCTTGAAGGTCCAGTTGGTCAGCTCTGTGTTGTCGCTGCGCTTATAGACATGCAGCTTCAGATGGAACTCTCCGTACGACTTGAATGTGGCTGTGATGCGGTCGCCGCTGTAGCTCAGTTCAGGAATGACACCGATACCGGTGAATACCTGCGGCTCCAGCTCTATGCGATAGTCAACCAGCTTGACGGGGATAACCAAGTAGTCGTTTCGTGCTATCTTGCTCCATTCTGTCATTGCGATGCGCTTCGTCACTGTTCCCTTGTCGGTGTCGATGCTGAGAACGAAGTACTTAGGATTGCGAGCCGTGCTCTCGTTGACGTAGAACGTTGTGGTTAGCTTAGCCTTGTCAGCCAGATTCTTGCCTACTTGCACTGTGTTTACATTGTATGTTGCATTGGGGTTGATGTTTGGCACCACTTTGCCAGCTGCGTCCTTCATAGGCAGCAGACTTACGTTGTCAACAGCGTTGTCGGTGATGTCGGTCAGCGTTACGTTCTTTATGTTCAGTTCGTAGCCTGTGTCGTTGGTGAAGTTAAGCTCCACCTTCGCCATCATGCGTATCACTTCCAGGTCTACCGATTGCTTCTTGTCTGTTATGTTGACCGTCTGCTTGTTGCTCATCGGAATGCCTTTGACATCAAGTGTGGTGGTGTTGCCATTCACTTGATAGTATTTGTCGTCGAATCCGGTTGGCAGGTCGGCAGGGAATGAGTTGATGCTAGCGAGTCCGATTTCAGACGGTTGGATATTGGCAAATGAGTAGAATGTGGTAGAGCCTAAATTTACTTTTGCCTTTATCTCTGTCTGCTCTACTTCCTCCGTAAAGTCGCGCTGTACTATGCTCTGTATCTTGCCGTCCTGGACGATGACAACGAAACAATTGTGCATCATCTCTCCTTCAAGGGCAGCGTTAGTGTCTACCCATGATGCCCTGGTAACGCCGTCGGAGGTGCTATAGGAGCGTGTCAGCGAGTTGGCAGAAGCAGTGAGCCTAAGCTCCACCTGCATCTTCTCGCCCTCACCATTCCCTTGGCAATCGGCGTTGTCATCCTCGAAGCTACAGCCTGTCATGGCGAGCATCGAGAACAGCGCAAGCATGTATGTGAAAATGTTCTTGGCGTGAGTCATCGCTTTCTTGTTTTTGTGTAAATTCACTATTGTTTATTACATTATAATATCAGAGTGGGTGCGTTTGTTCCATTCCTTCACCGTCAGTGAAATCTTCACTCCGTCGTCCTTGTAGACCGTGTACTCGTAGTAGTGGTTGCGCTGGATGTTGTAGAGTGTGGCGGGGTCGGGTGCACCGTCGGTGTAGTTGCAGAACTGCAGTGTGTATGTTCCGTCATCTTTGCCCTCGCACTTCAGGTTTAATGTTATCGTTGCCTTCTTGTCGGTAGCTGCATTGATATTGTCGTACTCGGGAATGTATAGCATGATGCTCTCTTCGTCGCTGTTTCCGGTGTTCGTCATGTCGATAGCCGTAGCCCAAGAACTGAATGGACGTAGCGAGTTGTTGAAGAATATCTGCTTTGTGTCGGATGCCGTGTTGTATGTGGCTGGCAGTGTGTAGCCTTGAGTGTTATAGTTGTTGAACGTTATTTCGCCCAACGAATATCCACTGGCTTTCATGCCTTCCTTCATCTTCACCTTCACCTTGGCGAGCGAACGCAGCAGGTAGATGGTGCCGAGATCGTTGCTCTTGCCTATTTCGAGAGTCTTGGTTAGCGTTGTGACGCCCCACATCGGTATGTACTGCTTTGTGTCGTCTCGATTGAAGGCGAGCGAGGCGATGTTGCCCTGCGTCACTGTAGAGGTTCCGCAGTTGGCAAACACCATAATCTTATTTGCCTCTGTCAGCTTGTCGGCGGCATCCTCCCAAGTTCCGGTGATGGTGTAGTTGCCGTCGGTTTCGCTCTTGATGGCAATGACGTTGTCAACGTCGGCAATGATCTTTCCGTTTGCATTGCAAATTTTAATCTGTAGTTGGTCGGGGTTGATGGCATTCTCGTAGGCAACGCCAGGGTCAGTAGGGTCGTAGTCGCTCCAGCCTTCGTTGACAGCTCGTGTGTTGCTGTCGGCAAACGACATCTTGAAAGCCACCCTCACCACCTCGTCGCAGTTGTCCTCATAGCCGTCGTCGAAGCCGCACGACATGGTGGACAGCAGACAGAACAGGAGCGAAACTGTCAGCGTTGATTTATAGCGGTTTATTCTAAGCATACTCAGTTTCTTTAGTGTTATTAAAACTCGGTGTTGTTAAGCACCACTCTCCACGAATTGATGTAGATTTGTGCTGCGAGCCAGTTGTGGTTGTCGTCGATGAAGAACACGAAGTTGTACTCGTCCTGACGGTCAAGATACTCCTGGTCGGTCATGCCCTTGTTGTAGTTGCCCTTAACGAGGAGCACATAGTCGATGAGCGGAATCTGCAGAATCTTCTCGCCTGTAGCGTGCTTGAATATGCAGAGCTGTGGATTCTTGTCAGCAAAGAGTCGGTTCACTGTCATCTCAGCCACTACAGCCGATGTGGGCGTTACGCTTTCGTCGGAGTTGACGGTAGGTTGGTGGTTGGGGTTGAGTATGCCGTCATACTTCGACCATGCCACATACGTTATAGAATCCTCGGGCATAGCAGCGTTGTCGTAGCCGAGGAAGCTGTTGTCGTCATTGATGTAGAAGTCGAAGTCGGCAGCGTTAAGCTTCTTGCCCGACGCGTTCTGCATCACTACGCGTACTACGTTGGTGTTCTTGGTCAGCTCTACTGTAGCCGTCTTCACTCCGTAGCCGTCGAGGTTGAGGTCGGCATCTTTCAGCAGTCCGTGATAGAGGGCTGTGATGTCGTGGTCGATGGCGCGTGCCGAGCGGTTGATACGGCTTGTCAGTGTGCTGATGTTCTTGTTGTCGGTATTGCCGTATACGTACGAATTGGCAAACCGTTCCTCGCCCTCAGCCCACACCTTGAGGGTGTAGTTGCCAGGCTGCATGTCGACGGTCATATAGCCGCCGCGGTTTTCGATGTCCTTTACACTTTCCTGCTTCTGCAAGGCGAGGTTGCCGTCCTTGTCGAAGGCGTAGAGCGTGACTGTCTTCACCTCGTTGGGGAAGGCGTCGGCAAACTTCATGTTCATGTCGTACTTGAAGTTGACGCGTAGTTGCTTCGGGCAGTCCGACTGGTCGTCCTCCATCATTCCGCACGAGGTCACGGTGAACATCATAGCCATCACAGCTGCGAGGGCCTTGAGGCCACTAATTATTTGGCGCTTGTTGTGTTTCATATTGTTTAGCTTTTGTTTCGTGAAGTATGTGAGAGTATATGTATTATTTTAATGTGAATATTCTGCTTCAGTTGATGAGCTCCCGCTTGCGTGAGACCTCCCGGTGCCGTCATCTCTCTGGTATCTGGCGGCGCGATACCTCCGTCCTTGTTGCCGGCGGCGGAGTCGCCTGGTGTTTCGATTGGTAGGGTAGGCGGGTATGGCACGTATGCCATACCCTTTCCTACGATTTTGTTAATATTATCGGTTATGAGTCTTGTCTTATTTGCCAAGTTCTACGCTCTGGCTGACAACTCTCCAAGAGAGTACGTTGAGCTTTGCAGCGAGGTAAGTCTTAACATCTTCAGGAATTACGGGGTCGAACTTATGATTGGGGTCATAAACCGGAGTTCCGAAGCCCTTGATGTTTGTAACGTCAATCTTGTAGATGTGGTTGCGAACCAATCCGTATTCAGCAGTCTTTCCTGCTGCACCAAGATGCTTGATGTTGGTGAAGTAGTAGGTCATACCGCTCTTGTAGATACGGGCTGCGTCCTTTGCAAGCGAAGTCTTGGCTTCAGCTGTAGCGTCTACCCAACCGTTAGCTGTCTCCTTGTACACCACAACGCCTTCTGCCAAAGTTGCTCTAACCTCATAGCTGTTGTTTGCGCCAACATTGAATACGATGTCGGCAGCAGCGAGATTGTTGTAGTCATTGCCGTTCTTCTTGAAGAATGACTTGTTCTCGTTGAGTATAGCATTCTTGACGTCATTTTCCGAAAGATACTCTACGCCCTTGTATGAGCAGATTTCAGCAGCCGTGCCGTCATTGTAGACGAGCTGTGCAGCAACTACGTATTGCGGGATAAATGAAGTGTTAGGCAATGTGTAGTAAGGCTTGTCGGTAGCTGTTGAATACGCATTCCAAGGCTTGCTTTCTGAAGTGAATCTTGGAGCGTCCTCCCAGAAGCAGCGCTTGTAAGCAGGTATATTCCAAGAACTGCCGGCTGCAAATCCGAGATTGGCGTCAGTCCAATTAAGGCTGATCTGCTTTACAAGGTTTGCATTGTCGTTTTCGTTAGCAATGCCCCAACCATTAATCTTTGCATACACCTTCTTGCCAGTAGTAGTCTCGCCAACCTCGTAAACTGGAGTTGCGTCGCCAAGTTCTGACATGTTGCTGGTAGAAGTCTCAATCTTTACAGCGACACGCTCAACGAAGATGTCAACCGGCTTTGCTGTAGCAGCTTCGGCTGTCGTTTGAACATAGCCTGAGATGTTTGATGCCCAAACCTTCTGGCCGCCATCTACATAAACAGAGTTTGACATGACGAAATCGGTGGCATCGTTCTCGTTCTGCCTGAAGTTCTTCTTAGAGATAGCTTCCTCTACAGCAGCCTTTGACATTGAGTTGGTTAGAACGCCGGTCTCAATAGTCTGTGGGTTGACAACAGCCATCATTGAGTGTGGAGCGGCTTTCGTAGCACCGTCGATTACGAGCATAGCATCGGTGATGCGCTCAATGTTAGGAGCAATCTGTCCATTGCCAGTGACGGGCGAAATTTCCTTCCAGTTTGTTCCGTCTGTCATCTTGTAAGGCTCGCCAGTGGGTGTGAAGAAGTAGAAACGCACCTTGCTGATAGCGTTCTCTTGGGCATTGCCGTCCTCGTAAACATCAGCTCGTGTTCCGCTTGATCCTACATTGTTGATATTTACAGCTACATAACTTCTTGTACCTTCGCCTGTGACAGGTTCGTTTTCTGCCAGGTTGTCTGACGTACATGCGCTAAATGCCAGAGCAGCCAGCGCCAGTGGAAATAATTTAAACTTGTTCATAACGTTAAAGTTTAAGTGGTTATTAATTTTTGTGTTATCAATTTTGTTGTTTTAGTTCAGTTTTGTCCATGCCTACTGCAAGCCTTCAAGATTCTCTCGTGCTGTAGGGCATCCCTTGTCGGCAGCCATCTTGAAGTATTCGATAGCCTTCGACTCGTTGCCTAAATGCCAGTAGCATACGCCTCTTGCATTGTCAGCCTCGGCAGAATCGCCTGCCTTGTCGAGCTTGCGCAGAGCCTCGCCGTATTTGTTGGCGTTGAGGTCGGCACATGCAGCGTTGAGATTGGCTGTCGGGTCGTCGGGATACATAAGGACAGCGATGGCAAACACCTCGTTAAACTCCCTTGAGCCAGGCTCGTAAGTCTGTGCCACCATATACATCTCGTTCTGTGAGAGCAGCTGCGGCTTGGTCTTGATCATCTCCTTAGCCTCGGCAGTAGAGAACGGGCGTACTATGCAGGTGATGACATAGTCGGAGTGGCGCAGAGCCGGATACCATGTGCTGAGCATTGTGCGGTACTCGTCAGGATACTTCGACTTGATGAGCCATTCGCGGCGGTCGGGTTCGATGGTGTTGTCCTTGGCAATCTTAAGTATGGCGTCGCGATTGTTGATGTTGCTCTGGCGGAGGTAGCGGCAGAGTCCGTCCCAATCCTCAGGTGTAGCCTTGACGGTGAATATCTTGTCGTCGAGCTTCACGAGCTGACGTACGTAGTTCTTCAGAGTGGCTGCGCGGTTGGTGGCGAGATACTCGTTGTGCTGGTAAGGAGCCTCAGGCGAAGCGTAGCCGTGGATTTCTATGCTTGTGATAGTCATGTTGGCATCCTTCTTCACCACGTTGATGGTGTCGACAATCTTGGCAAGCTCGCGTGGGTTGTTGCGGTAGTTGGGGTGAAGTTCGGTGCGGTCGACGGGGAAGTCGATGTAGGCGCGTCCCGACATAGAGTATGTCTTCTGTGCCACTGCCTTAGGGCTGATGAAAGCCACCTGTGGCTGGCGCATCTTCTTGATCTGCTCGGTCTCCTGATTGTCGGTGTTGCCGCATCCGCAGAGGTCTTCCTTCATCACGATGTCGGCAGAGCGCATCCAGTCGGCATAGTCGGTGCGTGTCTGGTATGAGAACGACTGGATTCTGCCGTTCTTGCGTGTCACAGCCATTGCACCGGGATACTTCTTGTTGTCGCGGCGTTCGAACATCACCTTCTGGCGTGTGCCGTTGATGACGATAGGCTGCAGCTCAACGCTGTTGTCGCCCGATATGATGGTAGGAGTGAGTACTACGCGGCGGTTGGCGGGCATGTCAAGCTCGTCGAGGCAGAAGTCCATACCGACGAAGAACTGGTTGTCGGCTCTTATCGTCTTGATGTTCTCCACCGCCACCTTTTGGTTGAGAATCTTAGCCGAGCGCTTCGTCTGTGCCGTCATGCTGGCGGCACCGAGAACGAGGGCTGCGAATAATATAATGTAGTGTTTCATATTGGAGAGTCTTTGTGTTAATAATCCAAGTTAAGATTGTTGTTTAGATCAGAACATGTATATAAGCTCAATGGCAGCCTTTGTGGGGCCTACATAGTTGGTGTTGCCCTTCTCCTTCTGCTTGCCGCATGTCTTACACTCAAACTTCTTGTAGTGGATGTAGTCGTAGCCTACACCGAGCGAAGTCTCAAGGTTCCAGTGCTTAGACAGAGGCCATTGGTAGCCGGCTGTCAGTCCGCCTCCTGCAAACCATCCCTCATAGCGATGGTCCTTAAACTCCTTGAGCAGTCCGAACGGCATCTTGAAGCCGCCGGCGTTGAACTGTCCGCCCATGGCATGTACGCCAACAAACCATCCGTTGAATGCCTGGCAGAACCAGTGACGGTATTCTGGCTGTACCACCCAATGGCGTATGCTCTTGTGATTGTCAAACTTCCATGGGTTGACGCCGTAGAAGGCTTGGATGGTGTGCTTGCGACCGGTTTGGAGTTCCAGTCCGATGTTAGGAGTTGTGGTGCCCCAGTAGAGCAGGTTGGTCTTGAGTCCCAGTTGCTGGGCATTAGCCGATACAGCCACGAGCAGTGCTACGATGAGCAGTCTCAATCTGTATGTTACGTGTTTAGCCATATTGTTTCCTTTTTTTAAATGTTCTAGTTAGTTGTGATGTTTTACCAACGGCAAATTTAGTTGTAATTTTGTTGGGAGGCTTGTCAATATGGTGTATAAATTAGACAAATCTGCAATTTTATCTTTTATTTTTCGATTTATGTGTGGAAATATGAAATCGGACACCACCAAAATGGAGTGGTCGTACATCACAATATTTGCATTTCTAACCGCTCAAAACTGCGAGCTGAACGCACGCGGAATTCTCCGGCTCGAAATTTGTGAGTTTTGCGCGTGCAGCGTTATGCGGCTTGTGCTCAACGTGTTATGTGGATGCGGGCGAAAGTGTGCAATATAATAAAACAAAAAAGTAGTCCTTTTCGTTGCAACGGGACTACTTTTGCTTTTCATTTAAGCCTCAGTTGCACTGCATTTGTTGTACTTTTGCCTTCCAAAAGTACTCCTTTTGCACAGCAACTGAGGCTTAAATTATAAAAAAGAGGTGACGGACTGTCGAAATAACGATAAAAACGCCGTTAGAATTCTCTATAATCGATTTTTTATTTGTAATAATTTTTTACTGTATATACAATATTTGCATGGTTAATCCCTGCTTGTTTATGCCTCGCATTATTTAATGCGTCTGTCTATACACCGAGGGTGGCATTTCCTCTATCGACTTGAATATCTTTGACATTGACGCCAGGTCGCTGAATCCCATTTTGTATGCTATCTCGCTGAGTTGCATTGAGCGGTCGGCAAGGAGCATGCGCTTTGTCTCTTCTACCTTAAGGTAGTTGATCCATGCGTTGAAGTTGCGTCCCTTCACGCTGTTGAGGTAGTTGGATAGCAGGCGGGTGTTGAGTCCCATCTGTTCAGCCACCTGCATGATGGTGATGCTCTCCTTGAGATATGGCTTGTCAGCGCGTTGTGTCCACTCAGTCACGATGTTGTCGATAGAGTTGGGGTCGGACTTGGGTTGCTGGGTGTCTGTCTCGTCGTTCTTTTCTATCTGGCTTATAGCGTAATAGGGTATGCCCCGTTCGTAGTAACGCCTTACTTTGGCTACTTGTGCTTGGATTTCTGTCTGGGGGTAGGGGTCTTCGGCGGTAATGGCGCGCTGTAGTGGAATCTTGTCGGTGGCAAATGCCGGACTGATATTCCAATAGATTTCGCGGCACATGATGAATGTCATGCTGTTGACGATGATAATTAGCGAGAGAAGCCAAAGCACGATGGAATCCATCATGGGCGTGGAAATGCACATGTCCACAATATCTATTATATAATATGTAACCATTGAGATGACAACGGCTATGAGCCACCGGCTCTGGCTGCGGCTTTTGCCAGAGCAATAGTTGTCGATATGCTCCTTGAAGCGTATTATCTGCTGGTTGACCGACTTAAGAATGTAAATGAATTCGACCACGAACACCGCATAAAGCGCATAGCACGTGATGGCGGCGGGCGTAGTTGTGAGGAATTCGTTCAATGCTCTGGCGGAGAAAGTGAAGCCGTAGTCGGGGATGAACAATAATATATGTATAAGCCACACGAGCAGTACGGGCGAGATGAAGAGTATGGCTGTACGCAGCTTGGGCTGCTTGCCGTGCAGCAGATATATGATGGCTGTCATGTCGATGCATATCGAGAAGTACATGAACAGCGGTCCGGTGAAGTGGTCGAGTGCCAGATGAGGCACCTCGTTGACAATGCGCACGGTGTACAGCAGACTTGCCAGTCCCTCGATAAAGGCCGACGCAGCAAGGCACAATCGTGTCTTAATGTATGAGTCTATCTTCCCCTCCTTGTCTTTTCTTAAAGGTGTGAGCAGGAAGAGTGTTCCAATTGTGGCGCATACGGCGCAGTTGAAAACGTATGCGATTAGCGAATATAAGTCCATTGTTATTGTGTTTTGCACTCTTAGTATATGCAAAGTTACTAAAAAGTGCTATGTTTGTCAATGATGTTTGTCATTTTTAACCTAAAATTGATTAATTGTATTTGCTGCGCGTGTTTTTGCAAAGTGGAATTAAGTGATGAATTGTGGTTGGTTGTTGTGAATGGACGTTGCTAACTGTAGGAGGTTATGGCATCCTCGCCATAACCTGAGTAGTATTCTTTGTGCAAAATGTTGTAGGGGTATTATTTACTTTGTTCGCTTGCTTAGGCTATGGCGGGGACACCATAGCCTCCTACAGTTAGCTTGTTTTGCTTGTATTTGTAACGCCATAGCCTCGTACAGTTAGCTTTTTCGTGCGTTGTTCTATTGCTATTACAGACTCTCCACATACTCGTAGAGCTTGTTGTAGAACGGATGGCGGGTCATGGTGGCTGCCGAACCGAGTATGATGAGCTTCATTCGGGCACGGGTGATAGCCACGTTCATGCGGCGAAGGTCGCGCAAGAATCCTATGTCGCCGCCGTCGTTGTCGCGTACTAGCGAGATGAGTATGATGTCGCGCTCCTGGCCTTGAAATCCGTCGACGGTGTTGACGGTGATGAGGCGGCGGTAGGGGCGCAGGCGCTCGCTCTGACGTATCATCTTGCGCAGCAGCTGCACCTGGGCACGATAGGGCGAGATGATGCCCACGTCGATTGACTCGTCGAGCACACGCTGACGGCCTATCTTGTCGAAATAGTCGGCAAGGGTGGTAAGCGTGAGTTCTGCCTCGGCACGGTTGATGCGACCGAAGTTTTCGCCCACAAACTCCTCACGTCCGTCTACGTCGGTGGTGTCGACCCACATCATGGGGCGGTCGTAGTCGAGTATGCCACGGCCCTTGACTTCTGGAGCCGACTGCACGCGCGAGTTGTAGAAGTAGTCGCTCGAGAATCGCATTATCTGCTCGTTCATACGATACTGCACCTCAAGCAGCGTCACCACTTCGGGTTTCTGCTCGGCTATGCGCTCCATGAGCGTACGGCCCAGTCCGCCCTTCAGAGCCATGATGCTCTTTACGGTAGGCGGCAGCTGACAATGGTCGCCAGCCAGGATTACGCGGCCCGCCTTGCGTATGGCTATCCAGCACGCAGCCTCAAGCGCCTGTGCCGCCTCGTCTATAAATAAGGTAGAATAGTGTTCGCCCTCAAGCACACGGTTGGCGCATCCGGTGAGTGTGCAGGCTATGACACGCGCCTCGCCGAAGAGCGACGAGCGTATGCGCAGCTCCAGTTCGGTGGCACGGCTCTTCAGGCGGTCCATCTTCTGATGCCACGACTCGGTGCGTCCGCGTCGCTGCTGGCGCAGTTCGCGTATGGCCTTGCGTATGCTCCACAGTTGCGGATAGTCGGGATGAGCCTCAAAGCGACGCTCGTAGGTGAACGACAGCATCTTGTCGTTGACACGTGTAGGATTGCCAATGCGCAGCACTGCCACGCCACGGTCAACGAGTTTCTCCGAAATCCAGTCGACCGCCATGTTGCTCTGGGCGCACACCAGCACCTGGCTCTCACGGCGCAGCGTCTCGTATATAGCCTCAACCAGAGTGGTAGTCTTGCCCGTTCCGGGAGGGCCGTGCACGATGGCAACATCCTTGGCACGCATCACCTCGCCCACGGCATGCTGCTGCGAGGCATTGAGCCATGGCAGTACGGGGGCGTCGAATGTGAAGTGTGACGCAGGAGCCTTGGTATAGAATATATCGCGCAGCGCAGCCAGACGTCCCGTCTTGGCACGTATCACACGGTCGAGAGCGTCGAACATCAATCTGTAAGAAGTTTCGTCGAAGAACAGTTGGATGCCAAGAGCCTCCTGACGTTGCAGGTCGACAATGCGGCCAGAGTCGGGCAGTGCCACCACCATACGGTCTTGCTCGGCATAGCTCACCGTGGCGGTGAACGACATATAGTGTATGCTGTCGCGCCCGTTAGCGTCGCGCTTCATGGTGAAGAAGCACACGGGACGGCCCGGCTCGAAATTGTGCTCAATGTCCGAGCCCGGCTGGCGTGTCACCTCAACCACCATCTGATTGAGCGAGTTGTAATAATTGCGTCCTATGCCGACGGGAAACCACGCATCGCCGCGCCTTGTCTTGCGCTCAATGCCCATGGTCTGCGTCTGCTTGCGAAATTCTTCCTTCTCGTGATTGTATTCAATCTCAAGAAGGAGTCGCTGCTGTTGTAATTGAAGTATTGGGTTGTTCATCAAAAGCAAAGTTAACAATAATATTCCGCCTCGAAACACTTAAAATTCAAAAAATACAGCATTTTTTTTGAGGTTTCGCAAAAATGTCGTACTTTTGGAAAAATCCTGAAATATAAAACCTAGAAAACGCTATGGAAAAGAAAATAACACAAGAGAACTTCGAAGAGACCTACGTCGACAGTATCGAGTTGGAACGCATCGACAAGTTTGTGTGCGACGAGATGGCGCGACAGATTCACCGCTACATCAAGGCGATGAAGGGCTCCAAGACTATTATGCTCAAGTTTGAGGAACAGCTCGCCACGCTGACAGTGGAAGAAAAAGAAGAGGCCATAGCACGCTACATCGACCTAAACCGCAAAGTGCTATCAGGACTTGACTTCAAGGTTGTACTCGCACGAGCAATGGCCAACTATTGCGACACATTCGCTTATCTTGTCGAGCTTGTCAACAACAAGCGCAAGATGGTTTTCTATCTGAACCGCATACGCGACAAGTACGAACAGTATCACGAGGTGTTTGAAGAGAACGGACACTTCGGCATCAAAGACCACAAGGGCAATGTACTTATACCTGCCCACTACGACTTCCTGCGTACACCTTATGTATACGTAGACGACCTGCGCACGCTGCCGGTTATTGCCCAGCGCGACGGCAAAATGGGTCTTATCCTGCCCGACGGTAAGGAGACAGTGGTGGCAGACTTCATCTACGACGATATTTCACTCCGCGACGAGCCTCCTTATTTTGAGGCTTGGAAGGGGGATGAAGCAACACTAATCGAAGCTTAGGCTCGATTAGTGTTGCTTCATCGGTTGTGGTGTTGAGGTGTTGTTGTGGTGTGATTTGCTTTTTTGCTAAAAACATAACCAACAAAACACCACCTCAACTACACAACCCAAACAACAAATTACACCATCTCAACATCACACCACAACAACCTCTTTTCTCGAAGAAAAAAATATGACTGACGAACAATACATGCGCCGCTGCCTGCAACTGGCTGGCTGCGGCATTATGGGTGCCAAGCCCAATCCGATGGTGGGGGCTGTGATAGTGTCTGCCGACGGGCGCATCATTGGCGAGGGCTATCATCGCCGTTGCGGTGAGGCTCATGCCGAAGTGAATGCCTTTGCATCGGTGCGCTCCGAGGACGAGCCGCTGCTCAGCAATGCCACTATATATGTAAGCCTTGAGCCATGCTCGCACTACGGCAAGACACCGCCATGCGCCGACCTTATTATAAAGAAAGGTGTGAAGCGATGCGTGGTGGGATGTGTCGACCCCTTTGCCAAGGTGCATGGACGAGGCATACAGAAACTGCGCGATGCAGGCATAGAGGTGACCGTAGGTGTGCTCGATGACGAGTGTCGCGAACTGAACCGCCGCTTCATCACCTTCAACGAACACTGCCGCCCGTATATCACACTGAAGTGGGCAGAAACCGCCAACCATTTCATCGACAACGACGGCAAGGCACTGGCTATATCCACACCGTTCACCAAGATGCTGTCGCACCGTCTGCGTGCCGAGGCTGACGCCATACTCGTGGGCAGAACCACCGACGAGCGTGAGCATCCGCAGCTCAACACACGCAACTGGGCAGGACCGTCGCCACGACGCATCGTAATCGACAGCAGCCAGCCGGCATTCGAGGGCCTGGACTTCACACAGCCCGTTGTGCCGCAGATTCTCTCGTGGCTATACGACGAGCGCTGCCAATGGCTCATCGTTGAGGGAGGTGCCAAGACCCTGCAATCGTTTATCGATGCCGGAGCGTGGGACGAAATACGCATTGAGACGGCACCGCTGACCGTAGCATCAGGCACACGCGCACCGCAACTGCCCGACAACGCCCAGCTGCACAGTCAGCAGATATACGACGGAAACACTATCCGGGTATTCCGCAACGGAACAAAATAAAACTATAAAAATATAACTAAAACAACAATTATGAAGAAACTGATATTTTCGGTACTTTTGTGCTGCGTAGCCATCGTGGCAAGCGCACAGGTGCAGCGCCCGAAGCTGGTGGTAGGCATCGTTATCGACCAGATGCGTTGGGACTATCTCTACTACTATTACGACAAGTTCGGTGAGGGCGGAATGAAGCGTCTCATCAACGAGGGATTCTCGTGCGACAACCAGATGCTCAACTACGTGCCTACCGTGACGGGTGTAGGACACGCCAGCATCTATACTGGAGCCGGACCTGCCACTAACGGCATCGCCTCGAACGACTTCCGCGACGGCGACAAGATGGTTTACTGCTGCGACGACCCCTCAGTGCAGGGCGTAGGCACCACATCTAAGTCGGCTCAGATGTCGCCCCACTACATGCTCGGCACCACTATAGGCGACATGCTGCGCCAGGCTACTGACTTCAAGGCCAAGGTTTTCGGTGTGGCTATTAAAGACCGTGCCGCCATTCTGCCTGCGGGCCATTCTGCCAACGGCGCTTTCTGGTATGACAAGAGCGTAGCCGGATTCGTCACCAGCTCGTACTACATGGACAAGTTGCCCGACTATGTGGTGAAGTTCAACAAGCAGAACACCATGAAGAAGGGCTACGACTCGAAGGTACATGCCGACGGCGTGACCGTGACATTCGACATGGCAGAGGCAATAATGAAGGCCGAGAAGCTCGGACAGAACGGTACTACCGACATGCTCTGCGTAAGCATCTCGTCGACCGATGCCATTTCGCACCAGACCGGTACATGGTGCTCGCCGGGCAAGGAGAACGAAGAGGTGTTCCTCACACTCGACCGCGACATCAAGAAGTTCTTCGACGCTCTCGACGCGCAGGTGGGCAAGGACGGCTATCTGCTCTTCCTCACTGCCGACCACGCTGGAACCCACAACCCCAACACACAGCGTGAGCACAAGCTCGTGGGCGGTTCGTGGGACAAGACGGCTACGCTGCGCCAGGTGAACGAGGCTCTGTCGAAGAAGTTCGGAGTTGAGGGCAAGTACTTCAATGCCTCAGTAGGCTTCAGCCTCTATCTCGACCACGCCTTCCTTGCACAGAACAATCTCGACATCGAGGCTGTCAAGGCAGCTGCCATAGCCGAACTCAAGAAGGTGCCAGAACTCATCACAGCCGTAGACTACGAGAAGGCAGCCGTGGCAGCGCTGCCGCAGTGGATACGCGAGCGCATCATCAACGGATACTATAAAGGCCGTTCGGGCGACATCTACGCCGTAGCCAAGGCCAACTACTTCGACTGGGCAGTGAAGCCCGGATTCTACGGCTCTACACACGGATCATGGAACCCTGCCGACACACACATCCCACTCATCTTCATGGGATGGAACGTAAAGCCCGGCAAGACCAACCGACTGACCACTATGGTAGACACCGCACCCACAGTGTGCGCCATGCTGCACGTGCAGGCACCCGATGCTTCAACCGGCAATCCGATTGTGGAAGTGGTGGACCAGAAGTAAATAATGTAAGCAGTACGCCCCGAAGGGGCATAAGCACATAGGAGAGTCAAAAATCAATTATACGGGCTGAAAGCCCAATAAGCACATAGCCCAGGGCAACGCCCTGGGTGTACGTGACACCCCCAACGCCCCGAAGGGGCAAAAGCATTACATATATGGCACAATCATTATGTAAAATATACATACATCTGATATTTCACATCAAAACCACTAGTCCACAGATACGTGAAGAAGATATAAATCGTGTACATTCCTATATAGGTAAATTGGTAAATGCAACTGGATGTAAAGAAATATGTGCAGGAGGAGTGGGTGACCATATACATTTATTATTTCTTTTATCACGAGAGGCTAACGTTTCTAAAGTGGTGGAAGAGGTTAAACGTAACAGTAGTCGTTGGTTGAAGACATTGGGTTCATATTATCATTGTTTTTCGTGGCAAGGCGGATATGCAGCATTTTCTGTTAGTCAATCGGTTGTAGGCAAGACGTTACAATATATTAGACAGCAACATGAACATCATATGAAGCATTCTTTTGCTGACGAATACAGAGCATTTTTGAAGTTGTATAATGTGGAATATGACGAAAGGTATGTTTTTGTCGACTGATACCATTGCGCCCTGTAAAGGCAAAAGCATTGGCAATTAATGCTTTTGCCCTTACAGGGCGCATTGTTTGTATCTGTTTACCCAGGGCGCTGCCCTGGGCTATGTGCTTATGCCCCTTCGGGGCGTACTACTACTTTGGCTTATAGCACACGCTCAGTGTGCTTGTCGGGTTTTTAGTCCGTCTTTTAAATCTTTCCTCCGTAGCACAGGTCGCCGGCATCGCCGAAGCCCGGTACGATGTATTTGTGCTCGTTTAGACCCTCGTCTACGGCAGCACACCAAATGGTAGTGTCCTCGGGGAATGTCTTGCGTATGTGCTCAATGCCTTCGGGCGCTGCCATAACGCAAACCACGTGTACCTTCTTGGGAGTGCCCTTGGTGAGCAGCGCCTTGTAGCCCAGCTCCATAGAGCCGCCGGTGGCAAGCATAGGGTCGACGATGAGCAGAGTGGCGTCGTTGAGGTCGGGAGTAGCGAGATATTCTACGTGTATTCCAACCTTGGTGTGAGCCTCGTCCTCATACTCGCGGAATGCCGAAACGAAGGCGTTGCCTGCGTGGTCGAAGATGTTGAGGAAGCCCTGGTGGAAAGGCAGACCTGCACGGAAGATAGTGCCGAGCACCAGTTTGTCGGTAGGCACATTCACCTTGGCAACGCCAAGCGGAGTCTGGATGTCGCGCTCCTCATAGTCGAACGTCTTGCTCAGCTCGTAGGCAATAAGTTCGCCGACACGCATGATGTTGTTGCGGAACAACAGACGATTCTTCTGATAGTCCTTGTCGCGCATCTCCGCCATATACTTATTAATAATAGAGTTGCTCTTGCTGAAATCGATAATTTTCATATAGTTCGTTTGTTTTTAAATTCTTACAAAAGTACTAATAAAATCCTGTATCTCCGCAAATATAGTCATTGCTGACCGCACACAACATATTACATTTCTATTTCTTTAACAAATAGTAGCTGAGGCTCCTGTCTCAGCAGCAATCAAACATTTAATACCCTATATAATACCAAATTGTAAACTGCAAATGGCAATATATGACTACATGTTCGGTTTTGCGAAATTTTAACAAAAAAAATATTGAACACACGCAAATTTTGTCACCGATAAATATTGTTATCTTATAGTTTTTTCATAACTTTGCCGATGTAAATATAAGAGCGGCCAAATCCCCCGCAACGATTTACACCTATTTATATAAAGGACAATGAAAGTCGCCTGCACAGAAGCAACGGCCCCGATCAGGCAATAGTGGAGTCAGGCCATGGAAGTTGATTCTATATTCACATCTAAATAATATTTTTCAAAAATGGCAAAGTTAGATTTGACACAGTACGGAATTACTGGTTCTACAGTAATCGCTCACAATCCGTCTTATGAGAAGTTGTTCGAAGAGGAAACAAAGGCTGGTCTCGAAGGTTTCGAGGTAGGTCAGCAGACTGAACTCGGTGCTGTCAACGTAATGACAGGTATCTACACCGGTCGTTCACCTAAGGACAAGTACATCGTAATGGACGAGAACTCTAAGGACACTGTATGGTGGACAACAGAGGAATATAAGAATGACAATCACCCGATGTCTGAAGAGGTTTGGGCAACGGTTAAGGATATCGCCAAGAAGGAGCTTTGCAACAAGAACCTCTATGTAGTAGACGGTTTCTGCGGAGCTAACAAGGATACACGTATGGCTGTTCGTTTCATCGTTGAGGTTGCTTGGCAGGCTCACTTCGTAACAAACATGTTCATCCGTCCTACAGCTGAGGAGCTTGAGTCTTTCGAGCCTGACTTCGTTGTTTACAACGCATCTAAGGCTAAGGTAGAGAACTACAAGGAGCTCGGTCTGCACTCAGAGACTTGCGTTGCCTTCAACGTAACTTCTAAGGAGCAGGTTATCATCAACACATGGTACGGTGGTGAGATGAAGAAGGGTATGTTCTCAATGATGAACTACTTCCTCCCGCTCAAGGGCATGGCTTCTATGCACTGCTCTGCTAACTGCGACAAGAACGGTGAGAACACAGCTATCTTCTTCGGCCTCTCTGGTACAGGTAAGACCACTCTTTCTACCGACCCGAAGCGTCTCCTCATCGGCGACGACGAGCACGGATGGGACGACAACGGCGTGTTCAACTTCGAGGGTGGCTGCTATGCTAAGGTTATCAACCTCGACAAGGAGTCTGAGCCCGATATCTACAACGCTATCCGTCGCGACGCTCTCCTCGAGAACGTAACTGTTGACGCTAATGGCAAGATCGACTTCGCTGACAAGAGCGTAACAGAGAACACTCGTGTTTCTTACCCGATCTACCACATCAACAACATCAAGCCGGGTTCTTCTGCACCAGCTGCTAAGCAGGTTATCTTCCTCTCAGCTGACGCATTCGGTGTACTGCCTCCAGTATCTATCCTGACTCCGGAGCAGACTCAGTACTACTTCCTCTCAGGCTTCACTGCTAAGTTGGCAGGTACAGAGCGCGGCATCACAGAGCCGACTCCTACTTTCTCAGCTTGCTTCGGCCAGGCTTTCCTCGAGTTGCACCCGACAAAGTACGCTCAGGAGCTCGTTAAGAAGATGGAGAAGAACAACGCTAAGGCTTACCTCGTTAACACTGGTTGGAACGGTACTGGCAAGCGTATCTCTATCCGCGACACACGTGGTATCATCGACGCTATCTTGAGCGGTGACATCGACAAGGCTCCTACAAAGCAGATCCCGATGTTCGACTTCAAGGTTCCGACAGAGCTTCCAGGTGTAGCTACTGAGATTCTTGATCCGCGCGACACTTACGCTGAGGCTGCTCAGTGGGAAGAGAAGGCTAAGGACCTCGCTGCCCGCTTCATCAAGAACTTCGCTAAGTACACAAACAACGAGGCTGGTAAGGCTCTCGTAGCTGCTGGTCCCCAGCTCTAATCTTTCAGACAAAGATAAAGACTAAATAAAAAAGGTCTGTTTCCTATCAACGGGAAACAGACCTTTTTTTTATAGTCCGATGGCCTCTATTTCCTGCACTTGTTCGGGATTGAAGTAGTGGTCGCCGGAGATTGTCACGCATCGCATATATCGGGCGGTGAAGCGGCAATATGCCTGCTCGTCCATTTCGCCGTTGCATATATATTCCATGCCGTTGATATATATATGCTCGCCACGTTGGCAACCACGCAACGTGACACGTACAAAGCCGTAGAATCCGGGCGAGAAGTCGTAGGTGACGGATTGGTCGGCGCGGTCGAAGAAGTTTGGACTGTATATCTGGCGCACCCGCACGGCATCGTCGTTGAGGATGTTATATCGTTGAGGATAGTAGCCGAAGATGCTTTCGGCTGCCACTCCATAGTCTTTATTTGCGCTGTAGCTGTTCTTCTCTGCGGCGGCGACCGGTTGCCACACTGGCGTAATAATATCGCCGTAGGAGGGATGTGCGGGCATCTGATAGCGGTTGTCTATCAGTTCGCCATCGGCTGTGAGGCGTGTTGAGGCAGCGCTGCTTATCCATCCGTCAATGCTGCATGTGGCGAAGGAAGTGTCGTGCACGTCTTTGCCGAAGAAGCCTATAGAAAGGCGAGGGGATGCCATTGCAGCGGTAGGCGCTACGAGAAGTGCAACGGTGTTGGAGTCGGTGCGCAGAAACTGTGTCACGTCGAATGTTACGGACACGGAAGGGTGGGCTGCGTCTATATGACTGGGCATATAAAGCGCTGTAGACACGTTGCGACCGTTGACATAGAGAATGAAGCGTGAGTCGGCTGCAACGCACACAGAGGCGCATTTAGGAGGGTTGTGGGCAATGAATGTGCGGCGGAACCATACACACGACGAGTCGGCAGACGACGGCGAGGTCATCCACTCTGTGCCGAACTGCTGCGCGTGGGCGGCTGTAAGGGCAAACAGAAGAAGTATGAATGTATGGAATATGCGCATGGAGAATAGGGGGAGAGTTGAGAGTTGAGAGTTGAAAATTGAGAGTTGTGAGTTGAAAGAAAAATGAGAGTTGAAAAATGAGAGTTGATAGTTATGATTACTGACGATGAACATCAAATACTGATGCATTATATACAATGCATTTCATAACTTTCAACTCTCAATTTTCAACTCTCAATTTATGCAAAAGCTACGCGTCGATATTTGCGTAGGTAGCGTGTTCTTCGATAAACTTACGGCGCGGCTCTACGTCGTCGCCCATAAGCATTGAGAAAATCTCGTCGGCCTCGGCTGCATTCTCGATGGTGACCTGCTTGAGCAGTCGTGTCTGCGGGTCCATGGTAGTCTCCCAAAGCTGCTCGGGGTTCATCTCGCCAAGACCTTTGTAGCGCTGTGTGTGAACCGACTTGCCGTCCTCAACGCCACCGGCATACTTGTCGAGGAATGCCTGGCGCTGCTGGTCGGTGTAGCAATACTCCTTCACCTTGTTCTTGTAGGTGCAGAGGTAGAGCGGCGGGTTGGCTATGTAGAGGTGGCCCTCCTGGATTACCTTCGGCATGAAGCGATAGAAGAGTGTCATGATGAGCGTGTCGATGTGTGAACCATCGACGTCGGCATCGGTCATGATGATAATCTTGTCGTAGCGCAGCTTGTCGATGTTGGCCTCCTTGTCCTCCTCACCGTCAACGCCGAAGCGTACACCGATGCTCTGGATGATGTTCATAACCGACTCCGATTCGAACACCTTGTGCCACATCACCTTCTCAACGTTGAGAATCTTACCGCGCAGAGGCAGGATGGCTTGAGTGTAGCGGTCGCGTCCCTGCTTGGCAGAGCCACCGGCGGAGTCACCCTCGACGAGGAATATCTCGCACTTCTTGGGGTCGCGGTTGGAGCAGTCGGCAAGTTTGCCGGGGAGTCCGCCACCGGTCATCGGGTTCTTGCGCTGTACGCTCTCGCGTGCCTTGCGTGCTGCGATACGTGCTGTGGCTGCAAGAATCACCTTGTCGCATATCATCTTGGCTTCCTTGGGGTTTTCCTCAAGATAGTTTGCCAAAGCCTCGCCTACGGCCTGCTGTACGGCTCCTGCCACCTCGCTGTTGCCGAGCTTGGTCTTGGTCTGACCCTCAAACTGTGGCTCGGCTACCTTAATGGCGATTACGGCTGTGAGTCCTTCGCGGAAGTCCTCGCCTGCAATCTCTATCTTTGCCTTCTCAATCTGCTTGGAAATAGTCGGGTCGGCATCGGCGTATGCCTTGAGCGTACGTGTCAGTGCGGCACGGAAACCGGTGAGGTGTGTACCGCCCTCGATGGTGTTGATGTTGTTGACGTAAGAGTGGATGTTCTCAGAGTAGTCGGTGTTGTACATCACTGCCACCTCGATAGGTATGCCCTGCTTCTCGGTCTTCAGATAGATGACGTCGTCGAAGAGGTGGGTGCGGTGACGGTCGACGTAGCGAACGAATTCCTTGAGTCCGTCCTTGGCGTGGAACACTTCCTCGCGTGTCTTGCCCTCTTCGTCGGGGCGCATGTCGCGCAGCGTAATCTTGATGCCGGCATTGAGGAATGCGAGCTCACGCATGCGGCGTGCTATGATGTCCCACTGGTAGTGGGTGGTGGTGAACACTGTTGGGTCGGGCCAGAACTGCTGGCGTGTACCGCGGAGTTCGGTCTCGCCTACTACCTTGACGGGATATAGGGGCTTGCCCTTCTCGTACTCCTGCTGGTAGATTTTGCCGTCGCGGAACACCTGCGACTTCATGTGGGTAGACAGTGCGTTGACGCAGCTTACACCTACGCCGTGCAGACCGCCGCTGACCTTGTATGAGCCCTTGTCGAACTTACCTCCGGCATGGAGCACTGTCATCACGACCTCCAGGGCTGATTTGTGAAGCTTCTCGTGCATGTCGACGGGGATACCACGACCGTTGTCCTGGACGGTGATTGATTCGTCCTCGTTGATGGTCACCTCGATGTGAGTACAGTAGCCTGCCATGGCTTCGTCGATAGAGTTGTCGACGGTCTCGTTGACAAGATGGTGCAGACCCTTCTCGCTGATGTCTCCGATATACATTGCCGGACGCTTGCGCACGGCTTCAAGTCCTTCAAGAACCTGAATGTTACTGGCCGAGTAATTGTTCTCGGTGTTCTGTATTTCTGCCATTTTGATTTTTCTATGTTTAGATTACAAAAGTACTAAAAATATGTGAGTTAGGGAAATTTAGAGTATTAAAAAACGTCTAAAATTGAGCGCAATATGGACGTTGTTTGGTGGTAAAAGTGCAAAAAAAAGAGGTCACACTCCTTTCGGAATATGACCTCAGTATGGTTTGCCAACAAACTACTTAGGCGAGCTTGCTGATATGCAGACACAAGCTTGACTTCAAGTTTGCAGCCTTGTTCTTGTGGATAATGTTAGTCTTAGCCAACTTGTCCAGCATTTTCTGAACGGTAGGATAGAGCTTGACAGCTTCTTCCTTGTCCGTCATAGCGCGAAGCTTACGAACAGCGTTACGCATTGTCTTGGCGTAGTATCTGTTGTGCAAAGCCTTAGCCTTGTCCTGACGGATTCTCTTAAGTGATGATTTGTGGTTTGCCATCTTGTTATGTTTCTTCTTTTTTATTTTTATTGTAGTCCCTAGGAGAGTCGAACTCCTCTTTAGAGAATGAAAATCTCTCGTCCTAACCGATAGACGAAGGGACCGAAGTGCTTTATTTTTGCGGATGCAAAGGTACGACTTTATTTTAGTATGGACAAATTTTCCTCGGATTTTTTTATCAAAACGCCTCTTTTTTCAGTAATTTTGCCATTAAATTACAAAAAGTAGAGGAAAATGCATGTAAAAACTAAGGCTATAGTACTTAACTCGCTGAAATACGGTGAGTCACAGATTATCGTCGACCTGCTCACTGAGTGTGTAGGACGAGTGTCTTTTATGCAGCGTATTCCGCGCTCGTCGCGCTCTGGTATCAGCAAGCAGCTGTTTCAGCCGCTCACTATTCTTGACGTGGAATTCGACCACAGGCAGAGCCAGAAGTTGCAGCGACTGAAGAATGCATCGATTGCATGGCCGTTCAGCTCAATCCCTTTTGATGCCCATAAACTTGGCATTGCCCTGTTCATGGCAGAATTTGTGACTTATGCTACCCGCTCGGAGCAACAGAACCATGACCTGTTCTTGTTTGTGGAGAACAGTGTGATGTGGCTTGACACCTGTGTGAGCAGCTTTGCCAACTTCCATATTGTCTTCATGCTACACATGACGCGCTTTGTGGGTTTCTTCCCCAATACCGACGAACGACATGATTGTCCCTACTTCGACTTGCGTGGCGGATGCTTCACACCGCATGCTCCGGCACACGGCGACTTTCTGAAACCCGATGAGGCTGGAATGATTCAGCTGCTCATGCGACTTAACTATACGACAATGCGGCTGCTATCGCTGACGCGCAGCGAACGCAACCGCATTGTGGATGTTATACTTTATTATTATAAATTGCACCTGCCGGAATTTCCAGAGATGAAATCGTTGCCGGTGCTGAAAGAGCTGTTCTGCTGAGTGCAGGGGTTGTAAGCCTTAATGTTGCTTGATTAAGCAAACGATATTATACCGTTCACGTTATTGTCCTCTTCCTTCGGCTTGGCAGATTCGTTCTCGTCGACGATGCGACGGCGCAGTTCCTTGACCATCTGCTGTGTGCGCTTGTAGGTAGGTGTGTTCTCTACAGCAAGGATTACTTCCTCATTGTCGAGGTCTTCGGGACGGAAGATGAACACCTGCGGACGGCGCTTGGTGAGAAGCTGGTTCTTGTCCTCGGGATAGTACTTGCCACGGCGTATGGCCAGATCGTCGGCATGTTCCTGCTCGCGGGCCTGACGGTCGAGGTCGTCCTGTGTCTGCTTTCTGATGTGGATGTTCATTCCGTCGACGTTCTCGATGCCGAAACCGGTAGCAAGGATTGTTACCTTCACCTTCTTGCCAAGGTCGGGGTCGAGTCCGATACCCCACTTTATCTCGAAGTCGGAACCGAAGCGCTCCATGAAATCGTTCACTTCGTTCATTTCCTCCATCATAAGACCGTTGTTGCCGTTGTCGCTTGTTGTGCTGTCCTTGCAGAAGTTGATGCTGAGAAGAATTTTCTTGGCGTTGAATACGTCGTTGTCGTTGAGCAACGGCGAATTGAGTGCATCCTCGATAGCCTGCTTGACACGGCCCTCGCCCTCGCCGTAGCCTGTTGACATGATAGCTACGCCACCGTCCTTGAGAACGGTCTTGACATCGTTGAAGTCAAGGTTGATGAGTCCGTGGTTGGTGATGATCTCGGCAATTGACTTGGCTGCGACGCTCAGTGTGTCGTCGGCTTTGCCGAAAGCGTCGAGTACGGTAAGTTCGGGGTATATCTCGCGAAGGCGCTCGTTGTTGATTACGAGCAATGCGTCGACGTGCTTTGCCATCTCCTCGACACCGTCGAGAGCCTGGTCGATCTTGCGCTTGCCTTCAAAACGGAACGGAATGGTCACGATACCTACGGTGAGTATGCCCAGCTCCTTGCTGACACGAGCAATGACTGGAGCGGCACCAGTTCCAGTTCCGCCACCCATTCCGGCAGTGATGAATGTCATCTTGGTGCCGTCGCTCAGCATCTGCTTGATTGAGTCGAGACTCTCCTCGGCTGCCTGGCGTGCCTTGGCTGGCTTGTTGCCGGCTCCAAGACCTTCGGTACCGAGCTGCAAGAGTACAGGTACAGGCGAATCGTTGAGTGCCTGATTGTCGGTGTTGCAGAGCACAAACGATACGTCGTGTATGCCCTCACGATACATGTGGTTGACGGCATTGCCGCCGCCGCCACCTACACCTATCACCTTGATGATAGTGTTCTTTGTCTCTTTGTCTGGTGTACAGAAGTCCACCATCGGATTGATATTGTTGTCTGGCATGTGAGTTTTCAGTTATTTAAGATTTAATCATTAGATCCTGGTTCTGGTTCAACGAGTGAACGTCCGAACTGCTTGAGCGATCCGAAGAATCGTTGCATTATTGACTTCTCCTTCTTTTCGGCAGCCTTGCGCTCTTCCTCGGCTTTTGCCTCGGCAGCGAGACGCTCCTCTTCTGCCTTCTTCTCGGCAGCGATTCGTTCTTCCTCGGCAGCTTTAATCTGCTCGGCAGTAGGCTGAGCTGTAGTAGCTGTAGCAGTCTGGCTTGTGGCAGCAAGCTGCTCTTCGTTGAACAGCGAGTCGTTGAAAGCGTGTCCGGCACAGTTCATGTCGCCCTTTGCCAACAGACTCAGTATGGTGTTCATAGTGCCGTTGGTGGCAAGTGTGGGCTTAGAGTCCTTGGTGTTGATGTTGATGTTGACAAACTTGGCTACGCGCACCTTCTCAATGTTGATGGCCTTACGGAACGCCTTCTCGATATTGCGCATGTTAGAGCCACCACCAGTGAGCACGATGCCGCCGAGCAGCTTGTCCATATATTCTGCAGGGATGAGATTGCGTACGTTCTCGATGATTTCGAGCATACGTGCCTCTACCACTTCAATAAACTTGCGGGTGCTTACAGAGCGGCTGTTGTCTATCGGCCATGTCATGTTGGGGTCGATGTCCTGCACCTCTGTATATGCCGAACCGTACTTGCGCTTCATTGTCTCAGCCTCTACCTCATCCATCTGCAACGACTCAAGGTCTTTGGTGATGTTGTTGTTGCCAAGAGGTATGACGGCGATGTTGCGTAGCTTGTCACGATAGTATACCGACACTGTTGTGGTTTCGGCTCCAAGGTCGACCAGTACGCATCCTGCTCGCTTCTCGGCTTCGGTCAGAACGCACTCGCCCATAGCTACAGGAGCCAGGTAGGTCTCGGCAATGGCTATGCCTGCGTTGTCGAAGCTCTTGCTGAGGCTGCGATAGAATGAACGGCGCCACAGTATGTTGAGGAAGTTGCCCTCAAGTCGGATGGCCTGGATGCCGACGGGGTCGTTCTGGTATTGCGCATCAACCTTGTATTCCTCGGTTATAGCGTCCTGAATTTCGTAGTCGGGATATGTCATGTTGCGGTTGGCATCCATGAGTTCGTTGACCATATCCTGCGATACGATGGCGTCGAGGGGAAGGTCCTTGATTATGACGTTCTTGACGCTGCGTATGCTTTGTCCGCCTATACCTACATATACCTGGGTTATATCTGTTTGAAGTGTATTCTTGAGTTTCGAGATGATATTGCTCAATCCTTGTGCTGTCTTGTCGATGTTGTAGACAACACCTTTGCGTATGTACGAGGTGGAGTCTTCTGAAGCAACAGCAAGAACAGTAATGCTGCCATCGGGGTTTTTCCGCCCTGCAATGCCGGTCATTTTGGATGACCCGAGCTCAATAGCTACTATAAAATCCTTTGCCATACGTTATATTTATTATTACAATTAATTACTTGACTTTTTCTTTTTGTTGTCGGCTGACTTTTTCTTTTCAGTCGTCTTTTCAGCTGTCTTTTCAGTCTTTGCTGTTTTGTTAGCCGATACGTCGTTATGCGTAGCGTCGCTTTTTGCCTTCTTTTCGGTATTTGTAGCGTTGCTATTCTCTGTTGTTGCCGGTACGTTAGCTGTGGCTGTGCCTTCAGAAGGTACAGCTGGTGTTGCTGCTTCTTGGCTGTTGGCTGGCACCGGTGCTGGTGTCGGTTCTGCTGTACGATCTACTCGTTCCGATTTACATTTGCGGCATATGATCTGGTTGTCAAATTCGATGTTGATATACGAATATTTGTTCCAGCCTACTTCAGAGAGTCCAAAGCGGTAGAACTTCTCAAGACGTTCCATCTTATAGTTGAAGAACTCAGCGATGGCCTTTTCGCGTTTCTTGCGGTCGATGTCATCGGGCATTTTGCCGAGAAGTACAATGTGGTTGCCTATTCTCGGTACTATCTCCACGCTTTGGTCGGGCAGTATGTTGATTTGTTCTACCTGATTCTTCCACAGGTCGTTCTGCATGATTGTCTTGCCCAGTGGCGACAGGCATGTGGTGGCATAGCGTCGGCTTATGCTTCCGGTGGCGATGATGAGATCGCTTGTGTAGTTGCTGCGCGGCATGATGCAGTCGTTGTCGTCGACATAGTAGTCATCGCCGTTGTCGGCTTTGATGCGTATGACTGGCATACGCTGTGTGACTGATATATATACCGTTCCGCCTTCTGTCTTATGACACTCAGCGGTCTTGACAAACGGACTGGTGCGCAACATATCCTCGATGGCTCTTGCATTTATGGTGTTCATGCGCTTGCCGATAGGATAGACACCGGCTTTCTGCAACCGTTGCTTTATCACCTTGGTGTCTATAAATCCGCTTGTGGCATCGTCGGCAATCTCTATGTTCACCTTGGAGCACATTGTCTTGGACTCGTTTTTACGGTCGAATGACGTAAAGACGAACACGAGGTATATGGCAAGCAGTATGTCGCTCGCTATAAACAGTCTTTTACTCCATGATGGTTTCACTTGTATGATAGTTGCTTTGTCCGTATTTAGTGTTTGTTCACTCTTTGGTGGATTATGCCTTGGCTGCATCGCGTGCCTCAATGATCTTGGCTATCTGTGGCACGTAGTTGTCGAGGTCGCCTGCTCCGAGAATGACAAGCACGTCGAAGTCACGGCTCTTCACGAGGTCGAGTACACTGTCCTTGTTTATTATACTCTTCTCCACGCCAGGCTTGAGGTTGTCGTATATCAGCTGTGATGTTACGCCTTCGATAGGCTGCTCGCGTGCGGGGTATATCTCGGTGAGAATCACCTCGTCGAGCTGGCTCAGCGCATCGGCAAAATCGCGATAGAAATCGCGTGTGCGTGTATAAAGATGCGGCTGGAAGATTGCCGTAATCTTACGGTTCTTGTACAGCTGGCGTATGCTCTTGGCGCTCTGGTATATCTCCTTTGGATGGTGGGCATAGTCGGAGAGAAGTACGTGGCGGTCGTTCTTGATTTTGAAGTCGAAACGTCGGTCTACTCCGTGGTATGTCTTCATGCCGTACTTCAGTTCTTCGGCGTTGCATCCGTTGAGCTGTGCCATTGCCATTGCTGCCACACCGTTCTCGATGTTGATGGGAACGGGCTGTCCGAGTTCCACATTTTTCACATTCTCGATGGGTGATATGAAGTCGAACTTTATCTCACCGTTGTCAATGACGATGTTTTCGGCGTGAAAGTCGCCCTCGTCGAGGCTATACTCATACACCTTTACTCCAGGCTGAACGTCCTGCTTCATCTCCAGATTCTTGTGGATGATGAGTGCACCGCCCGGCTGGATGAGTGTGGTATAGTGGCGGAAGCTCTCAAGATATGCCTCTTTGGTGCCGTAGATGTCAAGATGGTCTGGGTCGGTTGATGTAATGACGCTCATCCAAGGGCGAAGCCAATGGAAAGAGCGGTCAAACTCATCTGCTTCTATCACTACATAGTCACTTTGGTCGGAAAGAATGTAGTTTGTGCTGTAGTTTTTTGAAATTCCTCCCAGGAATGCGTTGCAGTCAAGATGGCTCTGGTGCATGATATGTGCGCACATGGTAGACGTTGAGGTCTTGCCGTGTGTGCCTGCCACACAGAGTCCCTTGTGTGTACGTGTGAGTGTCCCGAGCACCTGGGCACGCTTTTCTATGGTGAATCCTCCATTGCGGAAGTATATCAGCTCTTTGTGTTCGGCAGGTATGGCCGGTGTATACACGACGAGACACGACTTTGGGTCGCGGCAAGCGTGCGGTATTTCGTCAACGTTTTCTTCATAGTGTATAAGCATGCCCTCGCGCTCCAGCTGGTGTGTGAGGGCAGAGGGTGTCTTGTCGTAGCCTGCCACAACAAGGCCCTTACGTATGAAATAACGCGCTATGGCACTCATGCCAATGCCACCGGCGCCTACGAAATATACGGCTTTTATATCTTTGATTTCCATTTTGTCGTTTTATTTTCCGGCAAGACGCAGAACTTCGTCGGCTATAACGTCGGCAGAGTTCGGCTTGCCCAGTTTCTTTATGTTTTCGGAGAGTTGTGCCAGTTGCTCGTCGTCGGTCACAGTGCTGACCGCAAGCTGTAGCAGCGACTCTGGCGCGTCAGCATCTCTTACAAGTATTGCTGCGTTACGATTGACGAGTGCCATTGCGTTCTTGGTCTGATGGTCTTCAGCCACGTTGGGCGACGGCACGAGTATTACCGGCTTGCCTATGAGGCAGAATTCGCTTATCGAGCTTGCACCGGCACGGCTTATCACGAGGTCGGCGGCTTTATATGCAGCTCCCATGTCGCTGATGAAGTCCATTACCTTGAGCATAGGCAGCGCGCGGTGGTCCTTAAGACGTTCTGCCACGGCAGCGCTATAGAACTTACCTGTCTGCCAGATGAATTGTACTCCGCTCTTCTCCACGAGGTCGAGGTGCATCATTACACTCTCATTGACGGTGCGTGCTCCAAGGCTTCCGCCTACAAGCAGTACGGTCTTCTTCTTGGGGTCGAGCCCGAAGCTGCGTACGGCTTCTTCGTGTGTCATTGTTGTCTCTATGAGCGACTGTCTGACAGGGTTGCCCGTGTTGATGATTCTATCGGCTGGGAAGAATCGCTCCATACCTTCGTATGCCACGCATATCTTTGCTGCCTTGTTGGCAAGGTGCTTGTTTGTGACACCGGCGTATGAGTTCTGCTCCTGAATGAGTGTTGGTATGCCCATCTGGCTGGCTGCGTCGAGTGTTGCAGCGCTGGCATATCCGCCTACTCCCACAGCAACATCGGGTGCGAATTCACGAATTGTCTTCTTTACCAGGCGCTTGGCCTTGAGGAAATCGAGAGCCACCCCTATATTCGACGGCGACCACAATGGTCGCTTGAACCCACGTACGGGCAGTCCGATAATCTCGTATCCGGCTGCAGGCACGCGCTGCATCTCCATTCTTCCGAGCGCTCCGACAAAAAGTATCTTTGCATCGGGACGTTTCGCCTTTATTGCGTTGGCTATTGACACGGCTGGGAATATATGTCCGCCAGTGCCGCCTCCGCTTACGATGACTCTTAATTCTTTTTCCATTTGTATTGTGTTTTTTTCAAATCACAAAATTAATCATTTTTTCTGATAAAGCCGATTATTGTGCTTTTTTTATTCTTCTGTATCGGTTTTATCTTCCTCTTGTGTATCGGTCACATTGACTATCTCCATCTTTCGGCGTGCCGAACGGCTGATGCTTAGTATGACGCCTATGTAGACACAGTTGATAAGTGTCGACGTTCCTCCTTTGCTTATGAGTGGTAGGGGCTGTCCCGTAACTGGTGCCAGTCCCACTGCCACGCACATGTTGAACAGTGCCTGTGTGACGAGCAGCAGGGCGAGTCCCATAGCGAGCAGTGCTGGGAAGTTGTTCTCGCATTTGCTGGCTATTCGGCCTGTTCGGAACAGCAGGATAATATACAGCATCACCACGAAGAAAGCTCCTTCTACGCCCATTTCTTCGATGATGATGGCATAGATGAAGTCGGAGTAGGCCTGTGGTATGAAGTTGCATTCCTCGGAGTTGCCAGGTCCTTTGCCTACAATGTTTGATGAGGCTATGGCAATATTGGCGTGTGCCACCTGCGCGTCCTTGTCGAGATCGACCTCTTTGGGTGTTATCTGCTTATGGCTCATGAACTTGTCGATACGTGCCTTCCACGTGTCGAATCGGTGGAATACCTTTTCGACCACCGACTTGTCGTCAGGCTCGTTCTTGGCTGTCATTTGCTCGGTGAGTTGCTTGCCAGGTTGTTCTTCTGAATTGTCCTTGCCGAATGTCATGATCATGCCCACGAGCAATGCCACTGCCAGGAGTACAACTCCCATCAGTTTGCCCAACTGTCGTATGGGCACGCGTCCGATAAGCATCATCATGAATATGACTATGCATAGCAGTATTGCTGTCGAGAGATTCTCAAGCATGATGAGCGGCACGATCAGAGCGCAAACACTGAGTATGAAGCTGAAAGCTTTAGGATCGGCACCCTTGTCGGTCTGCATTACGCTTAGTATCTGTGCAGTGGCAAGCACCAGTGAGCCTTTGGCTAACTCGGATGGCTGGAATTGTATTCCGAAAATAGGTATCCATCGCTGCGCTCCATTGGTTGATGCTCCTATGAAGTAAACTACGATAAGCAACACAAACGACGCTGCCAGTAATAGCTTGATGAGTCCCTTGAAGTATCGGCAGTTGATATTGAGCGTTACAATCGTGCAACCGATGCCTACTGCTAGCAGTCCGATGTGCTTGATCATAGGCGTTACATAGTCGGCTGTCTTGTATGTAAGCTGTGCCGATGCCGAGTATACTTCGATGACACTGACGATGCAAAGGAAGAAGAAAACCATCCATATCACCTTGTCACCTTTGAATATGTTGCCTAATATCTTGTTCATATGCTGTTATTACAGACTTCTAACTAATGTCTTGAACTGTTCGCCGCGGTCCTCCATGTTCTTGAACAGGTCGAAGCTGGCGCAGCACGGGCTGAGCAGTACGGTGTCGCCTGGTTGTGCCAGTTCGTAGCAAGCTTCGACACAGTCCTTCATTGAGTGAGTGTCGCGTATGGTTATGCCCATCTCGCCGAAGAATTTGTGCAACTTGGTGTTGTCGGCACCGAGGAATACGAGTGCGCGACACTTCTTCTGTACGAGTTCCTTTATCTCGTTGTAGTCGTTGCCCTTGTCCTTGCCACCGATGATGAGCACGGTAGGGGTCTTCAT